>Ga0209281_1000177_pt1 | contig 149738 bp, 138 predicted proteins | sample MedtruBG_FD_187514 | JGI IMG/M metagenome (GOLD analysis project Ga0209281, IMG submission 187514) | Root nodule microbial communities of legume samples collected from California, USA - Medicago truncatula BG (SPAdes) (version 2) | ecosystem: Host-associated > Plants > Roots > Nodule | place...
ATTTTTCTTTAAATTCATCATTTGAATCACCTCATAAAATAAATGCTAGATTTATTTTGTGCAGACTTATCGAATAATATAAATCTGCTTTAACAAACAATGAATTTTATTAATTAGAACATATATAATACAATAAATTTTCAACAAGTTCTTTAATAAAGCCTATCATTTTGTCACTACTTCTTTAATATAGTGTTTTCTCAAAAGCTATTCTTTTACTTCTATTTTCTAAATAAATTATTCCGCAATATTTAAATTTGTTTTTCTTAAGTAACTTCTGCATAGATATGTTTTCTTCATGTGTATCTACCTTGATACTATATACACCTTTATTTAAACAAAGCTGCTCTACATTTTTGATAATTTGAGATGATAATCCTAATCCTTTATAAGTGTTGTCAACAGCTATTCTATGGATAACTGCATATTCATTACTACTGATCCATTCCCCCTCATAAATAGATTCATATGTTTTTTCTCCATCAAAAGAAACTGCTACTGTCGCAACAATATTATTGTCTTTTAAAATCACATAACTATTTTTATCAGCAATATCACTACTTATTGTTTCAGTGTTCGGATAATTATCCTGCCACTGATTAATCCCATGTTCTTTAAAATGAGCTTGTGCTTGTTTAATAATGTTCATTATATTATTGATATCTGTTTCAGTTGATCTTCTAAATTCCATTTCTATTCTCCTTTTTTGTTATATAAATAATTGATATTTTTAATGATATAAAATGATAATTACGTTAATATCCACATCCTCTCCACAATAGAATGTATATTTTCATCAAAACTTCACAAAATATTTAAAAGTGAGGTGTATACAATGAAGTTAAGAATATTTATAATAGTTTTTTTAATATCTACATTTGCTCTTACAGAAGTTCCAAAAGCACTTTTTCTATCAAATACCTATAAACAAGGTATATATAATATTTCTGAACCACAAGAATTTACTGCTAATGCTAAACTTGTAACAAATCCTCCTACAACTCTTATAATAGTCGATTCAAATGGTAATCAGAAATATTTCAGAAGATTTGATAATCAAAATGAGGTTCTAAGCCTAGGTTATATTAGAAATGGAGATCTTATTATAATAGTTGGTAACGGAGAAATAGCTGTAAATAGGTCATAACCATTTAATAAATATTATATTAATTAATCACTAAAATTAGTTAGGTAGTATCTGCTCTACTACCTTTCATTACAACCTTTAAGGTTTCACCTCTGTAGTAAAGTTTAAGATTAACCTCATAACTGCAGATAAGAGCTTTATAAGCTGACATTGCAATAATAGAGTTATATTTATTTTTAAAATATGTATTGTTCCCAATGTGATCTATATGAGGATGACTGTTTAAAATAGCTGTAACCTTAAAACTGTTTTTTTTCAAGAACTTCTTCAATACCCTCACGCTCTCCTCTTTTCAAGCCTATATCCAGCATAATAATTTCTTCATCATTAATTTTATAGAATGGTATATAGGTCATTCCAACATCAATACAATAAGTATTTCCCTTAACTTTTAATATCTCTAATTAAACTTCGCCTTCCTCATAAGTACATATTTATTTTGTGAGTCATTTCTCAACTAAATAGAAATTCATGACTAATCAGCTTTTTTTAGAAATTAGGATAGTTGCAAATTGAAATAAAATCTTTCACCACTGTTGCCATTTCTTCTGGTGACTTCTGTTCGCTGTCATTCATCCATAGGATAAGGATGCGCATAAATCCACCAGTACTAAATGTTAAAGCATACTGAATACTTTCTTTTGGAAAAGGCATATTTTTACCCTTTAGCTTATCAAAAGCTGGAGGCAAAAGCTCATCGACCTTTAAAAGAAAAAGCGGGAGCAAATGATGACTATTAACAAGTGATAGAAAATCAAAATGCTTTTTCATCACGGAAAAAAATATTCTAGCAATATTAGGCAAGGTTAAGTCTGTTTGCTGCTTAATAACTGATTCATATTCCAACCAAATTTTATAAAAGCACCCCTCTAAAATTTCATCTTTCGAAAAGTAGTTACGGTAAAAAGTTCGCCTAGAAAGGCCTGCATTATCTGTAATTTCCTGTATGGTAATTTCTCTATAATTTTCTGTCTGCATCAGCTTTAGCAGAGCCTCCTCCATCCAAAGTTTTGACTGATTAGATACCGAATTTCCTTTATTTTTCTCAGACATAATTGTTCCTTTCCTCCGTCACAAATCTTCTTATTTGTAGCTTTTGCGTAGTAATGCTTTAATCTGCTTATTTATATATTATAATAGATATTATCAATCGACACAAATGTGTCAATCAAAGAAAGGGGAAATCTTTATGAATAACATGAATTCTATTGTCTGGATGTTTCCAATCATTTTTATGCTTCATGATTTTGAAGAACTCATTATGGCCGAGGTATGGGGTAAGCGCTATAGCAAATCAATCAACACAGCTTGGCCAAAACGACAACCCTTTGGTTTAAATTATGTACATCACTGTCACACACCAACATTTTCAATCGGAGTAGAAGTTCTCTTTTTATTTTTTTCACTGATTAGTTTGTTTTCTCTAATCTTTCAAAATTACTTTCTCTGGTATAGTGCTTTCTTAGGGATAACTTTACATCTAGTTTTTATCCATATGTTCATATGCCTCCGTTTTAAACACTATGTACCTGGAGTCATCACATCAATTATTTTTCTACTCCCTAGTGTCTGGATATTGTTTACCGCTACGAATATATTACATTATGGCGTGAATACAATTCTGTTAGCCTGCCTATTAGGAATCGCTCTAACTATAATTCTCATGCCGGTGCTCCACAAACTTATGAATCCTTTTTCTAAATTGCTATACAAATATTCAGAACCCCTCCACAAGTAAATAATCAAGAATTTAATTAATATTTAAATAATATGCTTATTTAATACTATTAATCAAATTATTAGAGGGACCATAGATAGTTTTATGTAAAATCAAAACTATCTAGAGTCCCTTATTAGATTATATTTGGCTTATCCATGCTGTCATATCTGCGTCTGAAGGCATTCTCCAGTCACCTCTAGGTGATAAAGATACTGAGCCTACCTTCACCCCATCTGGCATACATGAACGTTTAAATTGTTGTGTGAAAAATCTTCTATAAAATACTCTTAACCACTTTCTTATAGTTTTTTCATCATACTTATCTCCATAAGATTTCATAGCAAGGAATATTATCTTCTTTGGAATCATACCAAATCTTAATACATAATATAAGAAGAAGTCATGTAACTCATAAGGACCTATATTATCCTCAGTTACTTGTTGTATACTCCCATCTGCTTTAGGTGGTAATAATTCTGGACTAACGGGTGTAAATAAGATATCTGTTAATATTGCTTTAGTATTATTATTACACTCATTTTCTGCTACCCATTTGACAAGGAATTTTACTAATGTCTTAGGTATGCTACTATTAACTCCATACATTGACATATGATCCCCATTATAAGTACACCAGCCTAACGCAAGTTCTGAAAGGTCTCCAGTGCCTACTACAAGCCCTCCTACCTTATTAGAAATATCCATTAAGATTTGAGTGCGCTCTCTTGCTTGAGTGTTTTCATATGTAATATCATGCACATTTACATCATGTCCAATATCCTTAAAGTGTTGTAATGATGCATCCCTTATACTTACCTCTTGTACACTTATATTAAGTGCTTTCATAAGTTCTATAGCATTATTATAAGTTCTATCAGTAGTTCCGAATCCTGGCATTGTAATACCATAAATATTTTCAGAAGGCAACCCTAATAACTCAAAAGTCTTTGATATTACTAGAAGTGCTAGGGTGCTGTCTAGTCCACCTGATACACCTACTACAGCCTTTTGCATACCAGTATGTTCTATTCTCTTCGCAAGACCAGCAACTTGTATGCTAAAGATTTCTTCGCATCTTTCATCTACTACCGCTAAGTTACTTGGCACGAAAGGATTTTTTTCAATAAATCTATCAAAATTTTCTAACTTTAAATCTACTTCATAACTATGTTTATATTTTAATTCTATTGTTTGAACTAAGGTCTCATCCAAATCTATATTATCTGCATAACTCTTATTAACTTGTCTTTCTGAAACTAATTTTTCTACATCTATTTCAGCGTATATAATAGAATTATCTCTATTAAATCTCTTTGATTTAGTTAAAATTCTTCCATTTTCAGCAATTAAACAATCTCCACTAAATACTACATCTGTTGTACTTTCGTGAACTCCTGCTGAAGCATATATATAACCACACATACATCTAGCACTTTGGTTAGCAACTAAACTCTTTCTGTAGTCTGCCTTACCTACTAACTCATTACTTGCAGATAAATTTGCAATTATGTCTGCGCCTTGAAGCGTTAAGTAAGAACTTGGAGGCGTATTTACCCATAGATCCTCACAGATTTCTAAGCCCAAATTAAACTCGAATTGTGAAGAATGAAATAATAGATGGCCGAATGGCACTTCTTTATCAAGTAGAGCTATACTCTTTTTCTTTTTGCTTATTTCTATTCCTGATGTATACCACCTTTTTTCATAGAACTCCTTATATGATGGTAAGAACATTTTAGGTACTACCCCTAATACTTCACCACTCTGCATCAAAACTGCACAATTATATAATTTTCTATCTATTAACAAAGGTAAACCAACTAGTAAAGCAGTACTTGTGCTTCTAGTACTACTAGCAATTTCGCACAATGCATCTAAACTAGCATCTAAAAGTGTCTTTTGATGAAATAGGTCTCCACAAGTATATCCTGTTATTGATAATTCAGGGAAAACTACTAGTGCTGTTCTCTTTTCCTCAGCCTCAATAGCTAATTCTATTATTTTTGAAGCATTAAACTTAGGGTTAGCAACCTTTATTATTGGTGTGGCTGCTGCCACCTTTACAAATCCATATCTATTCATATTAATCCACGCCTAACTTTCATATAAATGTTTTTCATATATATATTGAATAACTTCCTCTGAAGTAAGTTTTTTAACTTCTTCAAAATCATCTAACGAATTTCTAATTTTAGTAGCACTTATATCTAATTTCTTTAAGTCAGGTGCTATTAAAAATTTATCTTTGTATTTATTAAATAAAGGATTTTCCTTTATTATTTTTTCTTCACCGCTATCCCCTCTTGGTATTACAATGAAGAAATACTTTTCTAAAAGTTCCTCTACATTCTTCCAATTAGACAAATCCATCAAATTATCAGTTCCAATAACAAAGGCCATATAATTACATAGGTGTTGCTCTTTTAGGGTATTTAAGGCATCTATAGTTCTTAAAGAACCCTTGGTTTCTTTATCCAAATTTGATATTACTGCTTTATTATTATTTTTTAGTAATAGCTCTAACATTGCAACCCTATCTTCATAAGAGGCTAACCCACCTTTTTCATATTTCTCATTAACAGGGAGGACTATTACTTTAGCTGCATATAATCTAAGTATTTCATTAATAATATATCTGTGTGCATATGTAGGAGGATTAAATGAGCCTCCAAATACTGCTATTAGTTGTCTTAAGTTTTTGTCCATATATTCAATCACTCCTTCCAATGCATTATTCAAAGAAAGTTTAAAGCACATGAAAATAAATAACAAGTCCAAAATTGCCATGAATATTTTTCATCAGGCAAGGAGGCAAAGTGCCCTCATAGTGTGCCTATTAGGTCATTTTGCCGACGCAGCATGATGGAAAATAAGCTGGCAAATGGACTTGTTATTTTTTTGATTGTGCCTAATAACCTCCTGAGTGATTATTCTTAATCTTCAAAAGTATGTTCACTTAACATTTCACGTTTAAGATCCCATAATTTTTGAGATAAATCTACAAAGTAATTGTGTGGGTTTTCAAATCTTGTAACCTCTGACCATAATGTATCAACTTGCTCTTTGCAAAACTTTTGAATTTCGTGTACATTTGGGCATTCATATACACACTTACCATCTTTAAAGATTTCTAATTGTAATCTCTTAGCATAGAAATTTGTTATTTTTTTCTTCTTCCATGTGTGTACAGGATCGAATATTACATACGGTTTTGATTCATCTATTACTTCATCTGCTAAACAGATTACATCTGCAAGTGCTTTATGTGAATCTTTATCGAATAGCCTATATGTGAATTTAAATCCTGGATTTGTAGTTTTTATTTCATTTTCACTTATTTTAATCTTAGGTACAAGTTGTCCATTAAATTCAATTGCAGATAACTTATATACTCCACCGAAAACACTTTCAGACCTTGCAGTGATAAGTCTTTCACCTACACCATATCCATCTATCATAGCCCCTTGTTCAATTACATCCTTGATTATATATTCATCAAGTGAGTTAGATACTATAATCTTACAATCAGGGTATCCTGCTGCATCTAGCATTTCTCTACATTTAATACTTAAATAAGTTATATCTCCACTATCTAGTCTAATTCCATTTGGACGCTTTCCTTGTGGTTTTAACACTTCATCAAATACCTTTATAGCATTTACCATACCAGACTTTAGCACATTGAATGTATCAACTAGTAATGTACAATTATCAGAGAAACTTGTAGCCCATGCTTTAAACGCTTCATATTCACTAGGGAATAACATTACCCAACTATGAGCCATTGTCCCAACAGCAGGCACTCCAAACATTCTTTCAGCCATCATAGTTGCTGTAGCCGCGCAACCACCGATATATGCTGCTCTTGCTCCATATATAGCAGCATCATATCCTTGTCCTCTTCTTGCACCTAATTCTAGAACCGACTTACCTTGTGCCGCTCTTACAATTCTATTTGCTTTAGTTGCAATTAAAGATGGATGATTTATACTTAATAAAACCATTGTTTCTACGAATTGAGATTCCATAACATTACCTTTTACTACTACCATAGGCACGTTAGGGAAAATTGGTGTACCTTCTGGTATTGCCCACATGTCACCTCTGAATTTAAAAGTTTTTAAATACTCAAGGAATTCTTCTGAAAACATTCCCTTTGATCTAAGATATATAATATCATCTTCTTCAAATTTGATACTTTCAATATATCTCATCAATTGTTCTACTCCAGCCATAACAGCAAACCCGCCATTATCAGGTACTTTTCTAAAGAACATATCATAATATGCAATTAAATCCTTAAATCCGTTATCCATATATCCTTTCATCATTGTTAGTTCGTAAAAATCCACCAATGCAGTTAAATTTCTTGAATCTTTCCAGTCAATTTTGTTTATTGTATTTTTCATATTACCATCTCCTTAATTATTCTTTTAATTTTTTTTTGAGTTATTATATTTACAATGTAATTTACTATTTTATCTGTATAATTTTCATTAAATTCTTGTATTGAATGTTGTCCTACATGTTCTAGTAAGTACAACTTATCGCTATCTTCCTCTAACCAAAATGACATTCCGTTTGTATAAGATTCCAAAGGTTTTTTTGAGCTTATGGTATAGGTAAATCTATATCCATATTGCCTGAGTTCCATTCCATTCTTATATGTACATCTATTGCAAGGAATTATCTTTCCTTCTATATCTTTGAGTCTTTTGTCTTTTAATAATCTTTCAACTATTTTATAAGGATACCTTTTTTGTTCTAAATCCACCATATATCTCACGCCTTTGCTTCTCAGTACTTTTCTTACCAACATTTTGTTTTAAACAACTTGTTATAAACATTATATTTAAAACAATATGGGTTGTCAATCATATTTTGGTATATTTTAAAAATTATTTTTGCACTGTGTATCTATTCTTGAATTAATATAGTAAATTAAAAGCTATCTCACGAGAAAGGTGGCTTTCAACTAGAAATCATAACCACTCTCATTTTGCTTACTTAAGACTAAAGTCCACAAAAAAAGTATGGAGTAAAAAATCACTCCATACTTCAGTATTAGTTACTATAATATCAATTATGATACTTATTCTAATCCTTTAACTACCTTAATACCATTGTCCATCATGCTATACAAAAATACTACATTCATAAGGTCTCCATCATGATTAGCAATGTCAAGATCATAAGTATCTATAGCACTAATTGGTACTATTATTTCAACTTCTTCATTATGATCATTGAAGAATGTTTTCATAGAAATAGCAGCTTGAAAAATGCAAATATCAGTACAATCTCCTATAAATACAAACTTTCTTATACCTCTTATGTGTAATTTTGTTATTACTTTTTTAAATTTTTCTGATACAAATGCGTTAGTTGAATTCTTTCCAACAACTATTTTATTTTCAATATCATCTAACTCACTTATAACCTTTGCTTCCTCAGAACCGCTTACACAGTGAATAGGTCTAGCATTAAACTCTATAGAATCTTTAGGATGCTCGTCATTTACTACTACTACTGGGATATCTTCATTCTTTGAAAACTCATGTGCAATTCTTGATACTTCAGGTATAAGTCCTTGCATTCTAGGGCTATATAAAGCACCGCAATTACAAAAACCATTATTCATATCAACTACTATTAAAGCAGTATCACCTACTAATTCTGATATCTTTAATGCTGGTAATTTATCAAAACTCTCTAATATGTTCACCAATGTTCCTATACTTTTATTAATAAAATTCTCTTTTACTATACTCTTCATACAAATCACTCCATTTCTTATTTTTTATTAGTATTTATAAGAGCACCATTAACGATATATATTATTTTTCATCTATATTGCCTCTTTTATTGCATTTTTTTCCATTCAACATTAATTGTAACAAAATACGAAGATTAATCTTCCCATTCAGGGTTGAATTTTACTAGTTTAGGAGGTCTGTTTCCTCTTTTCTTACCAGCACCACCAACTGAACCTTTTTCATCAGTTTCAATTATCATCTGTTCAAATTTTCTTCTAAAATTAGTATCTTTATACTTACTTTCACCTTGGATAGTTTCATACACTTCTTTAAGTTCACTCCAAGTAAACTTTTCCTCCATAAGGTTAAATATTATATCCGTATAATCCACCTTACTTCTTAATCTTTCTATCCCATAAGCAATAACCATCGAATGATCAAAAGCCATATTTTCTTTTTCAATTTGCTCCCAAATTATTTTCTTGGTTCTGCCGTTTTCAACTATCTTAATAACTTTTACTATGCCATAAGCATCTTCCACACCATTAGTGAAGGAAACTTTGATATATTTTTCTTTGTTAAAGCCTTTTTCAGTATATACTTTTCTTTCTTCAACTAGTTTATAGTCTACAGTAAACCAGTCAGCATCCTGAGCATCATCACCTGCAATTACTTCAAGATTTGTACTATTTGCCAGTGCCATATAAGATACACTTATTATTCTATGTCTTTTGTCTCTATTTACATCTCCCCACGTATATAATTGTTCCATGTATATACCTGTAACAGCTGTTTCTTCAGCAAGTTCTCTTTCTGCTGTTTTGTCAAGATCTTCATTCATATTTATAAATCCACCAGATAAAGCCCATCTCATTATATCAGGATGATCCCTTCTCTTAACTAAGAGTATCTTTAAGCTCTTACCATCAGTACTCTTTTCATCATCTACTACTGTAAATATTAATTGGTCTGTTGTTACAAAAGGAGCAGAATAAGTCTTTTTTTCTTCTTGATATGATTCAATAAATTCCTCTTCCGTTTGTCCCTTTGCGTTTCTTATTAATTCATCCATTATAATCACCTCTAACTATTTTTATATCTATTTTATCTTTTTGTTTCTAACATTTTGTTTTAAACAACTTATTAAAAATATTTTATTAGAAAGAAATATATTTGTCAAGTATTACATAAAAATATTTTTAACTTTTATACAAATAAAAACCATATATTAAATAGAATAACTCTACCCAATAGCTTGTCTCTTTTCCCCCGAGGAAGTTATAGTATACTCGTCATCATTATCTCCTACTATAATATTGATTTCCAGAGAACCAATACCATTTTAACCGTCATATAATTAATTATAGAAGAGTACACCATATTTTCAAATACTTTATATCATAATTTCAAATGTGTTGTATTTGTATATACGCAACAATATTTCTTACTAAATCAATCTTTTCTGCTAGCTCTTAATTAAAAGGAGGATTTCGTTATGAATTTAAAATCAAATGGTTATCATTATGATGATTGTGATGATTACAAAAAAGAAAAAGAACACCGCCCAACTATTTTAAAATGTAGTTGTCCTGGCGGATCAATCTCTGTACCTACTACTCCAACAACTCCAGTAGTACTAGCTACAGTTCCAGTAAAGATTCCTAAATTGTGTAATCCTTGTGTAAACATTGAATATTCATCTACTATCGGATTGATCGCAGTTTCTGAAGGAGCAACCGTTAATATTACAGTAACAGTCTTCAAGAACTGTCCAAATAATTTTAGAATTTCAATAGGCTCTTACAGCTATAGTAGCACTGGACTAACTTTGGGAAGTACAGACGCCTTTAGCTTTTTTGTTTGCGATTGCAATACTTGTCAGTCTAATGAATGCTGCTACTATTCTGCTGAAATAACATCTTCCTCTGTTATAGGTACTATAGCAACATTAAACAATGCAACACTTTCTGCAATTATTGCTAGTTCAGGTTGTGGATGCTAGAATTTAATAAGTAATTAAGAAAATATTAGGAATGCTACAGTAATAAATAAGAGAGCTTATCTGAAGAAGATGACTCCTATTACGATAGCTATATGATTGGAAAGGATGTGATGCTTATTTTCACATCCTTGTCTAACCTTATCTTTAGACGTACGTGTGTCGTTTAAAAATACTATTATGAATTATTATAATATAATTTATAAATACCGCATTATTCAATTTTCAGAAGAACAAATTTTTATTTTCAATTTAATACGTCAAATCCACGTAGTCAGCATTATTACATGCATATTTTTATATTCACAGAGTCTTCTATAAACAAAAAAAGAAAGAGAATCTCCACTCTTGACTTTGTTCTCCTCCATTGCTTATATACATTATTAAGTTATCATTGCGGCCTATTGGTATCTAATAACAGTACAACCTAATTTAATTCTATTTCTAATCTCCTAAGTTTATAGTCAAAGAAAGCATATAATATTAATCCCATTATAAAAGTTATAATTTCAGTAACAACTATTGCCCAGATAACGCCATGCAAACCAAAAAATTGGTGTAATAAAACTATTACTGGAATATAAAGAATGCCTTGTGTAACTGACATAATTATCGTTGGAATTCCTTGACCTGATGCTTGAAAAATACCTATAAATAATCCAGTAAATCCATTAAATATAGTTGAAATCAGCATAGCAATCAGAATATATGCTCCAATATTCATTACACAAGTATTATTAGAAAACAGATTAATTATATTTCCTTTAAAAATATAAACTAAAGTAACAGATGTGATGGATAATAAAGCAATCCAAAAAAATGAGTGTTTAATTCCTTCTTTAAGTCTACTAAAGTTTTTATTTGAAAAATTGTATGCAATTAAAGGAATAATTCCTAGTGATAAGCCCATCGAAACAAATTCTGGAACTTGTACAATTCTTAATGCAATACCAAAAGCAGCCACTACACTCTCTCCATATGCCATTGAAAAATTATTTAACAGAAGAGTTGTAATAATAATAAAAACTGTCATTAATAACTCTGAAGCCCCGATGTAATTTTGTCAACCTCATTGTAGAATTGCGTAGAAAAAATATCACAAATTCAATTTTGAGTAATGAGATACTTCTAATCTATCATTTATTATACTAATTTATAATGTTACAAATTAGCTTATTATTTATATAGCTTTAAATTTTATATAAGGCACATGAAATAAAATAACAAGCCCTAGATTCGATGAGATGTTCTTATATATGCAGCATAGCTGCTCTTTTTTAATGTGTATATTTTTCATCAGGCAAGTAAGTATTTTCATCTCATAGTTAGATATTACGTGAAAATGCCTACGTAGGATTATGGAAAATAGGCTAGCAGATTTACTTGTTATTTTTTTGAATGTGCCTAAATTCAATAACTGATTTAATTTATATAATTACAAAAAAATAGAGCAAGTAATCAATTCATACAAATTAAATTACATTTTTAATACAACTGGAGTTACTATATTAAATCCAATTATAATTATAATTCATCAGAATTATTTTATGCTTTTAATTCTAAATTTAAAATATTTATATGATTTTAAAAAGCTGTAGAATAATTTAATAAATGCATTTTTCTCATTATTGCAACCTAAGTCTGTGATTTTTGCAAAGCTACACCTTTTATCATATAATGCTTTTATTATTCGGTGAAGCGGCGAATTCTCTGAATAATTGCTCAGTTGGTGTCCACTAATACCATTTTGAAGAGTTATATATTCAAAATCAATATATGAGTGATAAAATAGACTAGCTAATGTATCTTCACCTAAATTATTTATTCTATCAAGCATTTTCTCTGTACCATCTTTCCCTTCTACGTAGCCTAAAGGTGTAGGAACATATAAGGTTCTATGATTTCTAGGACTCTTAACTATTTTCTCTCCCCAGATGCCTACATAGCATTCATAAATTATGTCAAAATATTGTTCAAATATACTTTGTTGAAACTCAGTAGCTGCATAATGAGGACTCTCAAAAAACTTAGCAGGCAGTTCCAATTTCTTTGCCGTATTAATAGCTGCTTCAACTCTTTTTCTTACACTCTTTTCATCATTATTCCGTTCTTCATTAAACTCAGTACCATCTGCGCTTACCTCATTACCATACTGATGAGTATAGCCGTGTAAACCAATTACCCCATTTCTATTTAATAAATACTCAATTGTGAAAAGAAAGTTGGCATTAGGCATGCTATAATCTTTAGATATATCATTGTCAATACCGTTTAGAGGGTCAATAAACCTTGGTATCCATGCTATATGAAATGGAATGCCAGCTGAAAACATATAATCTGCAACTACTCTGAATTTCTCCAGATTGTAAGAATCCAAATATCCATTACCTGCAGTTACATCTTCAAATCGAATTAAAGCAACTCTTCCAGGAGGACTTGCACTGCTCTCATGCTTATCCATATCCCAATAAAGTGAAATAGAACATCTATTATAATCCCATCTGGATTTAATATTCAATATTCTGCATATATCAAATAACGATAAGTATAATACACTATCAACTACAGTAAATTTATAATCATCAATCTTATAATCCATACATATTATAGATTTTCCTTTAAATAGTATATTTATTTTACTTCTCCTGATATTAAGCTTGCCTCCTAGTTGATTAATAAACTCCAAAATAGGTAGAAAATAACGATTAATATCTCGATATATAGGATTTATAAACTTTAATGATTTTCCTTCAAAGCTTATTTCCAAATTTATCTTTATTAAAAATAATTGTTTATCATAAACCATTTTATCTCTGCGTCTCACTTAATATTACTCTATATTTCTAAGGTATGTTCATAAATTTACAATGTTCACCATATATAATCTTTTAAAGAAGCATATAAAAATTTAATAGCTATAAGTAGAAATTTGCACGATGTTATAGTTAATTATATTAAAAGTTATAACAAGTAATTTGAAAATTAACTTCTAAATAATCTAATAGTTAACGAAAATGTATAGTGCTTTACAATTTTTGATTATTCAACAACCTAATGTATATCAAATTTACCATTTCAAATTATTATGGAATATTCTATAAATTTCACATTATTCAATTTTCAAAGAACATTACTACGTCATTTCTACATAGTCAGCATTATTATATGGTTTTAAATAAAAAACGGTACTTTTATATCATCCAAATTGATAACATAAAAATACCGATTGTTTTTTTAATACTATTTTTTACTTTATGTATTATTAAATTACTATCTATCTTCACGAATTAAATATTCATTTCCATCCTGATCTTTAAACGAGAACATCTTCCCATAAGGCATATTCATAAGTTCTCCTACTTCAACAGCATTTTCTTTCATTTCATTATAAGCATTTTCTATATCAGTGGTACTTAATATTACAGATGGATGTGAAACATTAACTGATGGGTTTTGCTTAATCATTGAATTTTTGTCATATAAAACAAAGGTTGTAAATTCACTTTCACTTGGTCCGACTTCTACCCATTTCATATTAGGTCCCATTGGCTGCTCAAATTTAACTACAAAATTTAATTTTCTAGTCCAAAACTCCTTTGCCTCTTCTTGATTATTTACGTATAAAGTTATTTTACCTATTTTATTAACCATTTGTAATACCTCCTAAAAATATCATATACTTTTAATTCCATAGATTATAGTATAATTTTGATAATATGCTCGTTTCCATAGCGTTAATTCACTATTGTCAATTAATTATAGCATATTTTATAAATACCGCCTCATTCGATTTTCATTTAAATTACACAATCTCGCTCAGCCGTACTTGGTCATCTTATCCGTAGAAAATGATAACACTTTTTTTCTTACTTATATATAGGTTATTTTAAAAAATAAGAAATACCTCGAATATTATCATTAGCTTGGTAACTTCGTTCCACACACTTTTCTATAAAGCAACATCGTAATACCTGTCACTACAATAGTAATTGTTACTGTAAGTAATTTCCTATCCACACTACGAATTTAATTATAAGTAAAATTGATAAAACTATCTAATATAATATCTAAATAATTAAAACTATAACATATTACTTATTAATCATAAAAACTATAATATTATTTTCCTTCATAAAATAAGGAAGTTAACAGATAATTTATCTGTTAACTTCCCTATTTTGCTTTTATATTATATTTCGAAAACTATGATTTGTGTACCAAAATGTATAATTAATTGTTAAAACTCTAAATAAATTTAGCAAAATAAAAATTCTCAGCAACAATTACATTAAATTCCACATTTCATTAGCTTTAGAAAATAATTTTTGTAATTCAACTTTATGTTCTTCAAGTACTTGGATGGAATATACATCATCTTTATGTATTGGCTCCATATTCTGATCAACATAAATTTCAAATGCTTTACCATCTTCCTGTAACCTAAACCCATATTTATATCCACCAGAAATCAATGGCCATATAATTAAAAGTTCTCCTTTTTCACTATTCTTAATCGTTAAATTTCCTGTGTAATGTAAATAATTTGGTTTTTTTACATAATAACTATAGCCATCTTCTTTATTCATCGAATACAAACCATGCTCGTTTTTTGGTACAGCTTTTATAAATTTATTATATTTAGCAGTTGTTATTAACAACCAACTCAAATTCAAAATTACAAATCCTAGTATGATAAATTGAAAGATTTTTTTACGATTAATCTTAGTCATAAATTTACTACCTTATTTCCTTGTTTTTTTATGTCCTCATCATGTGTAACTAGTATAATTGTCTTACCTTGCTCATTTAATTGTTTTAAAATATTAAGTACAGATTCTGCATTCTTCTTATCAAGAGAACCTGTAGGTTCATCAGCTAGTATAATATCGCATTTTTTAAGCATTAATCTAGCTAAAGCTACTCTTTGTTGTTCTCCCCCTGATAATGTATATACCTTTTTATTTAACTTTTCCTCTAAACCTACAATATTTAGAGCCTCTTCTATTGATAAATTTGTCTTACAATCTTTACGAATAAATTTCAGATTTTCTTTAACTGTTTTATTATCAACTAGTGCAAAATTTTGAAATAAAAAACCTATTTTTGTTCTAAAATAATTTAGATGATTTCTTTTATTTTTAATATCTATACCATCAACAATTATTTCCCCATTATCAATTTTTTCAATTGCTCCAATCATATTTAATAAAGTTGTTTTACCACAACCACTTGGCCCTGAAAATATAATAAAATCTCCATTTTCTATTATTAAGTTAAAATCTAAAAACACTATTTTTTCATCAAATTTTTTAGTTAATTTTTTTATTTCAATCATAAATTCCCTCCTTTAAGTATCTTTAGAATTTTAGAATTTTCAATTCTATGTATATAAAATGTAATAATAGATAATTCTAATATTAAAATTATTATTCCTCCAAAAGTTAAATAGTAAGCTTCCTGAACTTTCATTATTATTGCCATAATAACCCCTATTAGTATACTTAATAATGTTGTTATAACTGTCATAATAATAATCTTTCTATTCTTTTCTAAAATACTATACCCTATAACTTTCTTGATAGAAAGCTCAATAGAATTTATTTTGTACTCTAATCTAATAATTGAATTAATAATAATAAATTCTAAAAGTAAAACTAAAGCACTAAAGACTAAATTTATATATAGAATTCTTTTGGCTATAATCCAGGCATTTTCATATTTTTCTAAAACATTTATTTTCTGAATAATTTGATCTTTCAAATTATTTTCTACTATAAATTTATCGAATTTATCAAAGTCATCATCTGAAGATAATTTATACATAGTATCATATAAATAATCTTGTCTTCCTGCACCTTGACCAGCATCCTGACTTTTAACTTGATCCTCTGATATATTATTGTAAATAATAGCAGGATTTTTAACTAAATCACTTCCGTATATATGATCCTCGTTTATTCCAACAATATCTATATTATCATGGTAATAAATTACATCATAATTGTATACAAAATTATCACCTTGATTAAGTTGTATCTCCAGCTTTAGTTGGTCAATAATTTCAGCATTATCTTTCATCTTTTCAGGTAATATAAAATAAAAATCTTTATCTAAATCAACATTGTTAAATTCATCTATTTTGCTTAATAAATAATCAGAAGCATTTTTATTTGCTGAAATAGCTTCTACATTTAAAAAATTAGAAATATTTTTTACTGTAGTTACGTGAAATTCTTCAAAGAATTCTCTGTAAAATGTTGATTGTACACTTGCAGATTCTTCAAATGCATTATTCACAGAGCCATCACGATTTTGAATTGGTCTATATGTAAACTTAATGTAGTAATAATCTGAATGGTCTTCAAAAAATTCTTTTTGCTTATAAAGATCATAGGATTGAAAAATACACGCTATATTACTAGATATTATAAAAATGGTAACAATAGTTGTTACTAATTTCAAACCATAATTAAGTGATAACAAATTTTTAGAACTTTGACTATTAGAAAAAGCTTCCTTTACATCATAACAATATAAATTTAAATATAATAACGCATTTATACATAATAAAGTAATAAATGATATAATTGAAATTTTAAAATTAAAGAATATATAAGTATATCTTGATAAAATAGATGCTATTACTATAAAAGATACTATAAATACTAAAGAATCCTGGAAAATATTTTTCCAAATAATATTGCTTATTCTCTCTCCGACGGATATTTTTATAATATTTTCCTTTTTCTGCGAAATGATATCATAAAAAGATAATAATAAAACAATACTAATCATAAGTAGCCATATAGCTAATATATTATTTCTTGACTCTTTATCAGGATAGCCTTGTTTAGGATGATTACCTGCATACTTATCAATTAAATTCATTTTAAATTGCTTAATATGTTCTTTATTACCAATAACATAATAATTATGTAAATTATCAATTTCAGATATATTCTTAATATCATTAAATTTAAAGTTAATGTTTCCTAAAAAAAGGCTTGTATACTTTCCTTCAAATATATTTGAATTTTTATTTATATATTTCTCAACACCTAATGTTCCATAGATATTATATTCAGTAAGTGAATTACCTAGCTGAGATTTTCTTAAGGTAAATACCTCAACTTCATTACGAATTGAGGAATTAAGAATATCAGTAACCATTTCTTCATTAGTTGTATCAATTTGCAAATATAATGTAGTATTGTCATATTGAGTATAAAAATTGTCTAAATAAAAAATATGACTCTCTCCTATAATTAAAATTCCTATAAACATAATGCAAAAACTAATGATATATTTAATCCCTTTCAAAAAAATCCCTCCATACCAATTAGTTTTGATAATAACTAAAATATTCATAATTATTTCTTATTTCCCTATTCTTATTTATGTATAAGAATAGGGAAATTTTTTAATTATAATTATGTACTAATAAATATTATAATGTATTAGTACTAATATATTATTCCATACATTACTGTTGAACCGGCATGTGAAACTTCTATTTCTGCCCATTTGCCAGCTTTTGCAGAATCTTTATACCCACCATCTTCGTTTGAAATTGCTGCAGTATGACTCCTTGAGTAATGCTTAGTATGAGTATAATCTTCATCTATCCAACTTGTATTAAATCCATATACCAGTGTCCAATCTGAAGTATCTTGAGAATCTTCCCAATCATCCTCAAAACTATGCCCATCACTCCAAACTGAATTAGTCGTTGCATAAACATTTGTAGTTGAAAATAGCATTCCTACAAGAGTTAAAGCACCAAATACTTTTGTGATTTTTTTCATAAACTTTCCTCCTTATTTTGTTAAATTTCTAATGTCGCCGATTTAATAATAATTTCTAGAAATTTTTGAATCGTTTTTAATGAATATTTTTACATTTTAGGTACCTATATTAAATTTTAACATAATAAACAAATTTAGTAAATTTTTCTTTTTCAAAAAAAAACAAAAAGTGATGAATAGTAATCAATACCATCATCACTCTTTATAACATCTGTATACTCTTCAAATAATCCTTCTATAATATTAACTTTTATGTCTGCAATATCTTCTTATTCAATTAGAATGTAACCTCCACCTTGATATACGTCTCTATCTATCCCATAGCTTTTATCTAATACTCTTATTATTTCGTCTACTTCTTATATAGTTTGCTCTGGGTATTTTGCTCTTACTTGTTCTAGTTGTTCTTTTTTATATAGTTTTAATTGCCCACTCCGCCATTTCTTTTACCTTTGAATTACTATCGTTACAAGCATATAAGATGTGTTCTCTATATTGCTCCTGATAGTCATTTATCATTACATTAATAGCATTAACTTTCCATTTCCAAACATCATCTTTTGGTATATACCAAAATTTAGGTTGCATTACTTCTTCTAAAAATGTATAATCCATTTTTAGAATTTTTTCTAAGGATATATGTTGACTTAATTCTTGCAAATTAGGAAACTCTTCTGTTTCATTCCAACGGTTTTTATTCATAGGGCAAACATCTTGACAGACATCACATCCATAAACCCAATTTCCTATTTGTTCTCTGTATTTTTCATTAATCATATCCCTCCCCATAAATGTAGTTACACAAGATACACATGCTATAGGATTCATTGTATATGGCTCTGATAAAGAAGCTGAAGGGCACGCTTTTATGCATAAATTACACTTTTCAGAGCAATCCCTAACTTTAGGTTCTTCTATAGCTTCAAGTTCTTTATCAATGAGCCATGCTTCTAAATACACCCATGAGCCATTTTCAGTATAAAAGAAATTATTCTTTCGAACTGTTCCAAGTCCAGCTTTCATAGCTGCAAAGCGTAATGGTGTAAGACCAAACCCTCTCTCATTTTCTGCTCTAAACCCCAAGTCTTGCATATATTTTTCAAATTTCAAGCTATCTTGAAAATCTTTAGAGTTCTCATCTTTTCTTCCATCAACTAAATAATATTTTGCAATCATACCTTTTAAATGTTCTGGAATATGATATTTTCCATATTTTCTTACGCATATGACAATTGATTTTGCCCAAGGATGAGTCTCTTGTAAATGTGTAAAACGATACATACTTTGATAAAAACCTTTGGTTTCTGGAATACGTTCAATCCTTTCATTAAGCTTTTCTTCATATCCATCTAACTGAGAAACCTTAATAATTCCACACTTTTCATATCCCATTTCCAATGCTGCATTTTTTATTTGCTCTGTTAATAAAGTCATTTTTCTACACTTCTTTCTTAATTAATCTCTTTCAACTATTAAGGCAGTTCCTTGGCCTCCACCAATGCATAGAGTTGCAAGTCCCTTCTTTGCATCCCTTTTTTCCATAGCATGTAGCAATGTTACCAAAATACGTGCACCAGATGCACCTATAGGATGTCCAAGTGCTATAGCTCCACCATTAACATTAACTTTACTCATATCTAAATTCAAATCTTTAGTTATTGCTATACTTTGAGATGCATATGCTTCATTTGCTTCAATTAAGTCTAAATCTTCAGCTTTTAAATTAATTTTATCTAAAGCAGCTTTTGTTGCATAAAATGCGCCATATCCCATTATTGCCGGGTCTAATCCAGCTGATCCATATGAACTAATTTTAGCAAGAGGTTTTATTCCTAGAGCTTTAGCTTTATCTGCACTCATTATTACTAATGCTGCTGCTCCATCATTTAATCCAGATGCATTTCCTGCTGTCACTGTACCATTTTCTTTAAAAATAGGCTTAAGTTTTTTTAACGCTTCTATAGTATTACCAAACCTAGGGAATTCATCTTGGTCAAATATTATTTCACCTTTTTTTGTTTTAATTACTACAGGAACTATTTCATCTTTAAATTCTCCACTTTTAATAGCTATTTCGGCTTTTTCTTGTGATAGAAGTGAAAACTCATCTTGTTCTTCTCTTGTTACATTCCATTTTTCCGCTACATTTTCGGCTGTCACTCCCATATGATAGTCATTAAAAGCATCCCATAAACCATCTGTTATCATTTCATCAACTAGTTCACCATGTCCCATTCTTTGTCCCCATCTTGCATTCTTTAGTAAAAATGGTGTGCTAGACATGTTTTCCATGCCGCCAACTACAATAGCATCAGCATCTCCAGCTTTTATAATTTGAGTTGCTAAACTTATAGATCTTAACCCTGAGCCACAAACTTTATTAATTGTAAATGCAGGTATTTGTTCAGGTAATCCTGCTTTAACAGCTGCTTGCCTTGCTGGATTTTGGCCTAAACCTGCTTGAAGTACATTTCCAAAAATAACTTCATTAATTTCATTAGGGTTTATATTTGCCCTTCTAACAGCCTCTTTTATTACTATTCCACCTAATTCAACTGCTGGTACATCTTTTAAAGTTTTACCATATGCGCCTATTGCAGTTCTTACTGCGCTTACTATTACTACATCTCTCATCTTTTTATTCCTCCTATAATTTAATACATCTTTGTTATTTTTTTAACAAAGATTAATATACAAATACCTTTATTTTTATTGATATAAGTTATTCATTAAATTTACTTAATCAATTTTGCAGCTGCTCTATAAATTTATATTATCAGAGAACTATATATTTGTAAAATTGATATATTCGAATTGACAATTCGATTTTATCAATGTATTATTGTGATTAATATAAAGATCGAGGTGAAATTAATGGATATTAGACACTTTAAAACTTTTAAAAGTATTATTGAAGAAGGTAATTTTTCAAATGCTGCAGTGAAATTAGGGTATACACAATCTACTGTTACCGCACAAATTCAGCAGTTAGAGCAGGAACTCTCAATCAAGTTGTTCGAAAAAATTGGCCGTAATATGGTATTAACAACCTTAGGAAAAGAAATGATACCTTATGCAAATGAATTACTTAATACAGTGAAAAAAATCAAGAGTGTTGGTAAAGTTGGCGAGAATATTACAGGAGAGTTAAAAATTGCTGTTGCAGAATCATTGATGTCTTATAAGTTACAAAATGTGCTTCGCTTGTTTAAAGAAAAAGCTCCTAATGTAAAACTTTCTCTAATTTCCCTCAATTGTTATGCCATAAAAAATCTTTTAGCGAACGGGGAAGTAGACCTTGGTTTAATGTATGATGTAGGAAGTCAAAATGATAGTTTAAGTACTGTTAAGCTTTCTGATTTCAACGTAGCTTTAGTATGTTCACCATTATTTGAACAAGAAAAATTAGATTTTTGTAAGCCAAACCAAAAAATAAATACAAGCCTTATTATTAATGAAGTTGAATCTATTTATCGAAAAATACTTGAAAGTTATTTTTCTGATAAAAATATATTCTTAAATAACACAATTGAACTTGGTAGCATAGAAGCAATAAAAAAATGTGTCGCAAGTAATTTAGGAATTTCATTTTTACCTAGATTTACAGTAGAAGAAGAGCTGGAAAATGGGAAATTAAAAGAGCTTAAAGTAGGCTGTTCTGATTCAAAAATTACAGCAATATATTCTTATCATAAAAACAAGTGGATTAGCCCTGCAATGTCGTTATTTATTGAATTAGCAAGAGAAAACTTTAATATTAGTTAAAGTTATTATTGTTGGCATTCTAAATACAATAAAAATGCTCTAAAATAATTTCTATCAAATTACTTTAGAGCATATTTTTTGTTTACTTAATTATTTCTCTCAAATAAAACTTTTCCTGCACAGACCTTAGATTGACCAAACCACATACAATTTGCACAGCTTAAGCATTTGCCAGTATCTTTGCCTTCTTTAGCATCATTTGCCCAGTTAGGATTTATAAGAACTCCTCTAGCAATATCAACCATGTCTACATCTCTTTCATTTAATATTTCTTCTGCAGTTTCGGCCGAATAAATTCCGTTAACTGCAAATACTGGAACTGAAACTTCTTCCTTAATTTTTTCAGCCGCATAAACAGCATTAGAGTATTTATATCCTTCAGGTACATTCATTTCTTGTTCATTAGTAAAACCATAAGAAATGTCAAAGAAATCTATTCCATTCCTTTCTAATACTTTAGCATAATGTACCCCATCTTCTATTGTTGGTTCAAATCCTCCAAGACGTATTCCAACAACAAATTCTTTTGGTGTTACTTTTCTAATTCCATCTAGTATTTCTATTACAAAGTTTTCAGGATTAGTGCCATATTCATCTGTTCTCTTATTTACTCTTTTATTTAAAAACTGACTTATTAAATAGCCATGACATCCATGGAGTTCAACACCATCATATCCTGCTTCATAAGCTCTTCTTGTAGCTTCAATAAAATCATTTTGTATTGATTTCATATCTTCTATAGTCATTTCACGCCCAATAACAGTTTTTTCATTTTTTTTATATTCATAATCACTTGGACATAGTGGATTTTCTGATATTCCAACAACTCCTGCATGATGAATTTGAATAAATATTGGGCAGTTTTCTTGGTGAACTACATTAACTATGCTCTTTAGACCTTCAATTTGATCATCTGCCCATATTCCAAGCTGCTTTTCTGATAATTTTCCATCAATATTTATACATGTAGCTTCTTGAATTATTAGTCCTGCCCCACCTTGAGCTAACTTTTTATAACGTTCAACATTTTCAGGTGTTACAGATCCATCGGTGCTAAATCCAACTACCATTGGAGGTACACAAATACGATTCTTCATTTTTACATTTTTAATATTAAATTCGCTAAATAATTTTTTCATAATTCAACACTCCTAATTTTCTAATTTATTTACTTTATTAATTTCAAGCTTTCCTGCTTTCATTGGTTCAAAAAATTTATTAAACATAATACAATACGATACTTTCGTCGTGTTAATTAACTAATATACCTAATTATAAATATATTAATCTATAACTAGCGATTTTATTAATCTGTATTTATAGATTAATAAAATCGCCATTAACAGATTAACACATTTGTATTATTATTACAATATAAAAATGAAAAAATAGTAATAAATAAATTAAGTTAATTATTTTAATTTATTTATTACTATCTTCTTCACTTCTATAATTCAATTTTCATCCACTCTGTTATTTCCTTAATTGTTTTCTCATTTCTTCTGAAATAAGTATATTGACCAATATTTTTTGATTCTACAAGCTCTGCCTCTTCTAATATTGATAAAAATCCTGATATAGTTGACTGACTTAATCCAGTTACCTTTCGAATAGCACCTACACATACACCTTCTTGAAAATCATCCATTACTGATAAATGTATCTGCGGCGCAAAATTTTTTTGTGGATCTTTTAACCATAACAATATATTTAATCTAGTTTCATTCCCTAGAGCTTTAAAAATCCTTACTTTATCCATTCTCTTTTCCTTTCGTACTAATATCTATTCTTATAACTTTTATATTATCATATATTTTTTATTATATGCAATCTTATATTAAAAGCCTTTAGATTTTATCCAAAAAACCAATTACTCTTCTTGGTTTATTGCATTTTGTAGTATATTTTAAAAGGCAGTTCTTATTTAATAATCATTTTGGCACCTAATCCATCACCCTAAAAAGGGGGAGATTTTTTATAATCTCCCTTTTAAGCATTGCAATTAACTATTAAATTTTGTGGATAATATCTTGCAAGAACTTTTCTCTTTGACTTGGCTCAGAATTGGTTATACCTCCAAAGTGAATCCATTTACGGTTTTGAAAACCTACCTGTTTTAAGGTTCTATTCACAAAGATCTTACCAATAGGATTTCCAATAAACCATCGTAAATACCATGTTGGTGAAGTAGAAGTCGTAATAACTACTGTTTCTTGTACATGAGTTAAACGACCCTTCACACCAGTTTTTGTGACTTCATATGCAAAATCCATTTTCATAACTTTATCTATAAAACCTTTAAGAATTGCGGGAACATCATTCCACCATAATGGTGCAATCATAATTATTTTTTCTGAATTCTTAATAGATTTTTGATACTTTTCTACTAATGGATCTAATGTTTTTCCATGTTTAAAAAGAGCCAACTCTTCTTTGGAATAACATGGATCAAATTTATCTTTATATAAATCAATAATTTCTACCTCTTGTTTTTTATCTTCAAGATGTTTAACAACGTTTTGAAAGATTGCATGGTTAAAACTCTTTTCATATGGGTGACAATAAATTACCAATGTTCGACTCAAATATTTCTCCTCCTTTTCTCTTATTTTCTATCTGCATTATTTAATTATTGTAAAATGAAGCATATAATGGTTGTCTATCTGTAAATCTTTTATAACTATACTTAGGATATCCTACCATTACAACTCCTGTTATTTTCTTTTTTTCTGGAATATTAAAAATCTTATTTATTGGTGAATTCTCACTACGAGCACAAATCTCAAATACTCCTGCCCAGCATGATCCAAGTCCAAGAGATGGAGCATATAATTCAAGATAAGATAATGATAGAATGGAATTTTCTCTACCATTATAAAAATCATCATCAGCTAAAGTTAAAATTATACTAGGTGCATCTCTTAAAATAGTATCAACGTTATTTTCTCTGTATCCTTTAATCATGCCAGCCAACATCTTACTCCAAGTTGCATCGTTCTCAAACCAATTAATACATTCCTCAACTGCTAATTCAATTGTTTTTTTATCATCTATTATTAGATAAGATATACCTTGTGAATTACTGGCAGTTGGAGCTAAATGAGCAACATCAACAAGCTGCATTAACTTTTCTCTTTCAACTGGTGTATTCTTATAAGAACGAATAGATCGTCGTGCTCGAATAAAATTCTTTGCTTCTTCTGGACTTAATTTTGAGACTTCTTCTATCTCACTTTGTTTAGCTAATGGTGATTTCTTATTATCTATAGCTTCTTTTGGGCATATAGCTACACAATGACCACATTCTAAGCATGCATTAGGATTGACTTCTTTTGGACCAGTAGATTCTAATTTTAGTACTCCTGTTGGACATTCCTCCACACACATTCCACATTTTATACATTTTTCTTCATTTACAGTTATTAAACACATTTTTATTCACTCCTTGTTAATTTTTGTACTCATATATGATACGAATATATTCAATTTTTGTTTGATTTATAATATCTGTTAAAATAATCATTGTATATTTCCATATGCCATTACTCATCTGCCGTCTCATCATAGGTTTCTAAACGGACAAATCTGTTTTTCATTTTCATTCCTTTTAATTGTGTTTGGTCAAATAATGTTTTCATTAAACTCGCTACTTCTCATTAATTTTTTATTTTAAAACATGTTAAATACTTTTATGTGGGGTATCACATCTGATTATCACCACCTTAGTTTTCTTAATTAGCAAGACATGTTCCATTTTTAATTGATTAATCCATTTCACGGATCTTTATATTTCCATTATTACAATCATCAATTATCTAGTAAATGCTAAGACTTGCTTACTGGAACATTCCCGTAATAGCATTTAAGCGGTCCCTTTTCCACAGCGACTATACAGAAATTGCATTGTATACATTTTGACTGTGTCTGTTTTCCTGTTTTGAATTTATTTACTAAATCTGATTCGATTATAAATGGCCTTGACATGGAAATCGCATCAAATTTATCATTATTAATCAAGTCTTCTATTTCTTCTAATTTTGTTATTCCTCCTACTAGAATAACTGGAATATTTACAGCTTTCTTGATTGACATGGCTGCTTCCAAATTGTATAAGTTTTTCGGCTGAGGTTGTGGTACTGTTTTCTTTGCAACTATACCAACGAAATCTTTCATGAATTCTGGCATTTTATTTAACTTCTCATTTTGAGCTACTATCATTTTCCATGGCACCTGCCCACGCATTGTTGCCATCCCAGCTTTTAATGTTCCATTTGAAACTTCAATTCCGTCACATCCCACCTGTTCTAAGAGTTTAGCGATTTTTACAGACTCTTCAACTGTCATACCATTTTTTAATGTTTCATATCCATTTAATTTTACAATCATCGGGAAACTTCCAACTTCCTTTCTAGCTTTTTCAAATATCATTTTAAGAATTCTAAATCTGTTTTCTGTACTTCCTCCCCATTCATCTTTTCTCCTATTCATTCTTGGCGATACAAATTCTGAAAGTAAGTATCCATGTGCCACATGAATTTGTACACCATCGAAACCTGCCTCTTTTGCATTTTTTATTCCTTGAACAAACGCTTCTATTACTTCTAAAATTTCAGTTTTAGTCATTTCTTTTGCTTTATAGTCAGATATTTTAGAAGGTGCAACAACTGGCATATGTGCACTTTCTTCTTTTGACTGACCGCCACAATGATTAAGTTGTGCAATAATTGGGGTTCCCATTTCATGCATTCTCTTCGTTAATTCTTTGAAAGTCTCAATATTTTCACCTTTATTAATCATAGACATATTATCTGAAGCCTTTCCTTGCTGCCTCACTCCAATAAAGCCAGTAATAATTCCACCGACTCCTCCTTTAGCTAATGCTTCGTATTTTTTAATTAATTGGTCTGTAGGCTTGCCATTTTCATCACTCACTCCTTCAAATGTTGCTGATCTAATAATTCGGTTAGAAAATGTTATACCTGCCAATTTAAATGGCTCAAATACCTTATTTTTTGATAATTTTGTTTGGTCAAATACTGTTTTCATTAAACTTGCTCCTTCGCATATTTTTTTTGTTTTCCATTATTGGAGGCATGAATTACCCTTTGCTTGAGTCAGCATTTTAACTGGTTTGCTATCTATTTTTAAACTAAATTTAGGTGAACTAGAATAATGAATTTCATCATTCTGATCTGGCATGTCACAATCTTAAAGTGATCCTGTTCAAAACCCTTTATTGTGTAACATGGTTTTAAATAAACATAAGGATGTCTTTTGAGAACATTCATTCTAATTGGTATAAAAAAATTATTTATTCAACAGATTCAGTGAACAGGATTCTAGAAGAACATAAACACATTTTTAAGAATGATCATTCTAATTAGTGTATAAAAATTATTTATTTGACAGATCCAAGAAAAAATCCGCTATATGATGCAATTTTTTTGCTTGCTGAGGTTATTACTTTAACAATTTATATAGCGGTTCTACTTTCTTTATTGTGAATAGCATTCTAGAAGAACATAAGCACATTTTCAAGAACAATCATTCTAATTAGTGTAAAAAAATTATTTATTTAACAGATCCAAGAAAAAATCCGCTATACGATGCAATTTTTCTTTGCTCGCTGAGGTTCTTAAAAGTACACGAATTCCAAGCAAAGTATTTTGCAAGATTTCTGCCAAAACTTCAGCATCATAATCACAGGAAAATTCACCTGTTTGCTGTCCTTGGCGAACAATGTCCGTGAGAAGCTGCTCTGTTTGCATAAATGCCTCTTCCGTCTTTTCTTCTACCTCTTTATCCCGAAGAGCCATCTCTGTTGCTGAATTTACAATTAAGCACCCCCATGGTCTATCCTCGTATCCTTCGATCATAAAATCAAATACAAATTGTATCGCTTGTTTTGCCGTTTCTGAATGTAAAATTCCAACTTGTACTTTGTTTTTTATTAATTCTTCGTAACAATCTATCGTTTTTAAAAATAATGTATGCTTGTCACCAAAGGTATCATATAAACTTCTACGATGTATTCCCATATGCTCTACTAGATCGCTCAAAGATGTCTTTTCGTAGCCTTGTTCCCAAAATAATTCCATTGCTTTCTGGAGAACTGCATTTTCATCAAATTCTCTGCTTCGTCCCATTAGCTTCCCTCCTTTATAATATTAACGATAACATTTCGAGAACGATCGGTCAAGAATTATTTTCATATTCGTCATATCTATATTTTCGTGGGTTTCATGATGTAAGCGAATCGCACCTAACCTCCATTTCACTATCCAATTCTAGTAAGTTCCTCATTTGGATAATATCTAAAGTTTGCATGTGAAAATGCATTTAATTTTGCGGTAATGTGTCATTTACCTGACACATATACCTAATCATTATAATATTTAAGCCTCTGCCACTTCAGCATTTACAACTTCTGTAGCAGATGATACAGGGCGTTTATTCTTTATAAATATTAAACCCATAGATAAAATTAGTCCAACTAAAACAAATCCTGATAAAACTAATGTTGCTGAACTAAAACCAGTAGCAACAGCAGTCTGCTCTTGAACTTGGTTACTTAAGGCTTTCAACTGCGTGGCTGACATAATACCTATAAATAATGACGAACCAATTGCAGCTGATAGTTGTTGAAGAGTATTTAATATAGCTACCCCGTGTGGATAATATTCTCTTGGTAATGGACTAAGAGCAGTTGTTTGAGAAGGTGACATTGTAAGTGCAATTCCAATATCTACTATTATAAATAACATAATAATTGTCATAAGAGATGTATTAGAATTTGCATGAGCTAAAATAAATAATGGAATAAGAATTATAGAAAATCCTATTGGTAGTACAACTTTTGGTCCTATTTTATCGTAAACCTTACCAGCTACAGGAGTTAAAAATCCACTTATAAGTGTTGCTGGAAGTAATGTCATTGCAGCTACAAAACTGTTTGCTCCAAGTGCACCTTGGACAAACATAGGCAACATTACAGACATAGTAAATACTGCCATCATTGAAAGCATAACAAGTAACGTCCCAATTGTAAATACTGGAAATTTCAAACAACGTAAGTTTAACATTGGCTCCTTTAAAGACATTTGACGTTTACAGAATACAATTAAACATATTATTCCGATAATAAATATTGCAGCAACCATCTTAATATCTTCAGCGCCACTAATACTGCTTATACCGTATATAAGGCCTCCAAATCCTATAGTTGATAGTATAATTGATAATATATCCATTTTAGGTTTTGTAACATGTGATACATTAACTAAAAATATTGAACCTACAATCATAGATATAAGTATAATTGCAATTAATATTATAAATAGTGCATGCCAGCTATAAAATTGTAATACAATACCTGCAACTGTTGGTCCAAGAGCTGGTCCAAGAGTAAGTGCAGCACCACATAAACCCATTACTGAACCACGTTTTTCTTTTGGTGCTACTATTAACACTGTGTTCATCATAATAGGAATCATCATTCCAGTTCCTGCCGCTTGTATGATTCTTGATATAAGTAACATTGTAAATGATCCTGAACAAGCTCCAAATATTGTTCCAATTAAAAGTATTCCCATAGCTGCTAAAAATAACTGCTTGGTTTTAAATGTCTGAATTAGAAAAGCTGTAACTGGTACTAGAACAGCTACGACTATCATATATGCAGTAATTATCCATTGTATTGTTCCTGCTGTAACATTAAATTCTGTCATTAGAGGAGATAAAGCAACATTTAATATAGTTTCATTAAATGTTGCTATAAGTCCACTAAATACTAATACTGCTATTATTGCTTTTGTATTATCCCCTCTTGTAATTTTTGTTTTCATAAAATTTCTTTTCCTCCTTATTATTACGCTCGTCTATATATATGACCATAAAAAAATGCGCTGTATCGACGACAAGTGATATGACCGTCGGTACAACGCATTGACTTTTCATAGTATAGCATAAATATTTTCATTGATGTAATACCCTAATTTTATTTTTTTGTCTTTTTGAAATTACACATTACATAACTTTTAGTTAGGTTGGCATTTACTTATTATATGGTTAACCCTATCAGTAGCAAGTGATAACACTTTTAAATTCATGAATTACTATTTTCAGAATAAAATTTTAAAGCTTCTCCAATAAATTTAGATGCACCATTGCCATATTTCTTATCAGTTACTTTTAGCAAAATAGAATCTGACAAATAACGATCTGCTGTATATCCTAAATAATTTTCTCCCTCATCTATTTTTAAAATTTCATGCTGTCTTTTAGTCTCATTTGCTATTTCATGAGCAATTTCTTGAATCTCCTTTGAATAAGGATCTTTACTTAAATCAGATATAAGTTTTTTATATAGCTCTTCTATTTTGGGAAGCTTAGTACCAGAACAATTTTTTAGAGCTTCTCCGATAAATTTAGAGGCCCCATTGCCATATTTACTATCAACTGCTTTTATCCATTCAGGAAATACTAAATAAAATTTCACCATATAGTACCAACACTCATCCCCCATATCAGTTTTGAAAGCTTCATAATCTTTTTTAGCTGTATTTGTTATTTCTTCAGCAATTTGTTGAATCTCTTTTGAAGAAGGATCTTTACTTAAGTCAGATACAAGCTTTTTATATAGTTCTTTTAATTTAGGATGCTTATCTTCCAAACAATCTTTTTTAAACTTATCATATTGTTCTGCTAACATTAATGTGTCACTATTAAGATTTTTCTTTAAAGCTTTAGAATATTTCTCAATACTTCCATATTGCTTTATAGCCATTTTAGCAATTTCATCTTCATTAGATTTAAATTTTTCAATACATTCATTATATTTATCTATACTACCATACATTTTAATTACTTTATCCTCGTGTTCTGTTTTAAATTCCTCCAATACATTAAAATATTCACTCATATCAAATTCTTTAAAATTTATTGTACTTTCTCCTTTTAAGGTTTTATTTATAAGCTCTATTAAGCCATTCAATCTTTTGCATTTTAAAATAAGTAGCTTTTTCTGATTTTTTAGTGATTGCATTTTATCAAAGTATGGACTAAGCATTATATCTTTAACTTCCTTCAAAGGTATACCAAGTTCTTTAAAAAATAAAATTTGCTGCAAAGTTTTAAGAGCTTCATCGTCATAAAGCCTGTAACCTGTCTCTGTAATTTCACTTGGTTTTAATAACACTATCTCATCGTAATAATGTAGTGTGCGCACACTTATTCCTGTCAACTCCGAAACTTGTTTTACTGTTCTCATTGCTACACCTCAAAGTTTGATTTTAGAGCTTTAAAATATTATTTAATAATCTGATGGCTAGAAATTTTAGTAATATATCCAAGCTCTATTTTTATATTACACTATGACGTGGCGTTAGGGTCAACTCTTTACAAAAGAATTGTAAAAAACTTAGTAGAAAGCACTTTGCGACAGCCCTCTTTTTTCTACAATGGGATTCTTTTAATATTTAAAAGAAGATATTTTATGTGATAAATTTGTAAAATTACAGTCCTGCTACATCCATTTCTCGTATAAGCAATGTTGGACTTCCAAAATAACCACTGCCACTCCCTAGATCAAATATTAAATCTTCAGCTATATCCTCAATGTCCATTAATAATTTATAGAAATTACCTGATATTGTAAATTGTTCAATCGGCTCTCCTATTTCACCATTTTTAACTATAAACCCTTTTGCAGATATAGAAAAGTCTCCAGTTATACCATTAGCGCCAGCATGTATACCTGCTAAATTAGTAATTAATAATCCATCTTTAATATTATTAATTAATTGATCAAATGTCTTATCTCCCTTTTCAATATAAAAGTTTGTAGGAGATATATTAACTGCTAAATTATAAGAACGTTTTGAAGCATTTCCTGTAGTTTTAACTCTATCCTTATTTGCAGTTTTTAAATTATACAGGAAAGTATTTAAAATACCATTCTTAACAACATATTTTCTATACGTAGGAACACCTTCAGAATCGAAAGGACATGAAGCTAATCCATCTATCATATGTGGATCATCAATAATATTTACTAATGGTGATGCAATAGTTTCATTTAACTTATTCTTTAACAATGATAATCTTTTTTGTGTACTATCTGCGCTAAATATTCTAGCGAAAGTCATAAGTAAACTAGTAGCAGCATTATTCTTTAAAGCTATTTTATAATTGCCAGAACTAATTTGACATGCTCCTATTAGACTAATGGCTTTTTTTACAGATTCATCTGCTATAACATCAAGATCTATTTTTTTTAAATCATTACTAATTGTAAAAGACATAGCGGTATATTTTCTATTACCATCATAAACAATAGGTGTTACAGCTCCAAATATATAATTATATCTATGATGTAAGTTTATTCCTTTAGAGTTTAAAATGTAGACTTCTACATCTGAAGAAGCTACGCTACAATAGCTAACACTGATAACTTTTGAGTCTTTCTCCATAACCTTCTTTTCTAAATCAAGTGCTAATTTTATTTTTTCATCTGTAGTAACCTTACATAAATCCTCATTAAAGTTACTGACTGATGAGTAAGTACCTTTACCATCATAAATAAATTCTTGATCTGTATTTTCAATTGCTAATGCATTGTTTTTTGCACATTCTACTAATAATGATACGGAATTATCATCCAGTATTTCCGTATAGGCATACCCCATTTTCCCATTATAAATCCCTCTAAAACTTATGCCCATGCTTGTATTTACATTATATTTATCGATTTGTTGGGAATATACATTAATATTTACACTCTCAGTTTTACTGCAATAGAGCTCATACTCTTCAAATTTTTGATTTTTGGCTTCCTTAAATACACTTTTCTTAAATTCTTCTATATCCATTTTAATCTTCCTTTTTTCCTCCTACAGTTATTTCAGATACTCTAATTAAAGGTTGTCCAATGCCTATAGATACTTTACCACTTGAAGAACCACATGTACCTTGTCCATGTTCTAATATTTTTCCAACCATATCTATATTCATAAGAATTTCTTTTCCATTTCCTATTAAACTTGCTCCATTCACTAGTTCACCTATTTTACCATTTTTTACCAAATAGCCTTCGGTTACTGCAAAATTAAAATTTCCAGTTACCGGATTCACTGATCCACCTCCAACTTTTTTCACGTATAGACCATCTGCTATAGATGAGATTATTTCTTCATCACTATTATCTCCAGGAGCAATATATGTATTTGTCATTCTAGACGTAGGAGCATATTTATAAGATTCCCTCCTAGAACTACCAGTAGGACTCATATTCATTCTTCTTGCATTTAATTTATCTATTAAATAGCCTTTTAGGATTCCATTTTTAATTAATACGTTTTTTCTAGAAAAATTACCTTCGTCATCAATATTTTGAGAACCATATGCATTAGGCATAGTGCCATCATCAATAGCAGTAACTTTTGTAGAAGCTATTTGTTGATCCAATTTTCCTACAAAAACTGAATTACCTTTAGCGACAGAGGTAGCCTCTAATGAATGACCACAAGCCTCATGGAATATTATTCCACCAAAACCACTTTCTATAGCTACAGTCATTTTACCGGCAGGACAATTCCTTGCATGAAGCATAGTTGTAGCAGTTTTACTAGCTTCAATAGCATATTGTTCAATATCTATGGAATCAAACATTTCAAATCCCATGGATCTGCATAAACTTTCTGTGCCAACTTGGTTCTTTGATCCATCACTAGCTATAGAACATGTATATATACGAGTACGTACCCTCCGATCTTCTGTTAATAATCCTTCTGAATTAGCTATTAATATTTTTTGATCTACATCACCATACCCTACAGCTGCCTGTACTATTTCACTACTAAAACTTTTTGAAGCCTTATATGCATTTTTCATCATATTTACTTTTCTAGTATTACTTATGCTAGAAGGCACATATAAAATAGGATGTATGTTGCAATTTATTCTCTCAATTAAGTTTAAATTAATGTCAGTAATATAGTTATCTTTAGAATCGGTTAATGCACATGAAGCCTTATGTGCAATTTCCATTAAAGAATTATAACTGCTGTCATTTGTATATGTATAAACACTTTTAAGATCTTTAAAAATTCTTATACCTACTCCAAATTCTCTCCCTGATACAGCATTTTCAATTTTTCCATCTACTAGGTCTAAAGAATTTTTAAATGTATCTTCAATATATATTTCGGCAAAATCACCACCTTTACTTAGACATTTGGAAATTACATTTTCTAAAATATGTTTAGATATCATATAATTCACTCCTTTCTTAAAAAGCTAGATCTATATAGAATACACGTAATAAATTCATACTTAAAATTCTATATGAGCACATACAGCAACAAGAATATTTTTTAATAATGCAGTTGCTATCGTTTCTATTAACTCACTACAACATTTTACACAAACCTACATACATTTTCGTTTAACCTAAATATAATTATTTTTACAAATATTATTATATCATATACTATATTACATTAAATGTTTTTTTTTACAATATATCAAAATATATAGAATATGGGCTTAAATAAGAGAAAATCATAAAAAAACAGGGATATTTAACTTATTTACATAATTGTAATATAATTCACATTATATTACAATTATATGAATTAATTAGTTTTTATAACTTTTTTTACTATTTAGAATAAAATAGTAAAAAATATGGGAGATGATGTTTTATGATAAATTTTAGTAATATTTATCCTATTAAAAATGAGAATGTTAATATAAACAAAATTAAAAATGAGAATGTACTATTTGATTCTGTAAGTGGATCAATGGCAAAGATATCAGACTTTGCTATCAATATACTAGATTTATGCAGAGGGTATATGAATATTGAGCAAATACATAAAACATTAGAACTTGATCAGCTTGATTTTAAGATAGATGATTTATTGGATTTTTTGAGTGTTTTAAGCAAAAAAAAGTTTTTAAATCTAGTGAATAAATGTAAAAGCAACGATAATCGAGTTTTGCTTATTAATCCTCCTTTTCCATATAAACACGAAAGGTATAATACTTACTATTATACACCGCCTTTAGGATTAATTCAGATAGCAGCTGAACTTGAAAAAAATAACTATAAAGTCAATATTTTTGACATGGCAGTATTAAATCTTACACCATCTGATGTTAATAATTATATAGAAAAATTAGAATATAAACCGGATATTATTGGAATTTCTTGCAACATGACATTTACTTATCCTAATGCTTTAAGAATTTGTAAAAATATAAAAGATAAATTTAGTGATATACCAATTGTCATGGGTGGAAATCATGCGACATTCTGTTATGAAGAAATATTAAAAAATGAAAGTGCAATAGATTTTATAGTATTGTATGAAGGTGAGTATACAACGGTAGAATTATATAATCTAATTACTCAAGGAAATAATTCTTTTAATAATTGTAATGGAATTGCATTTAGGGATTTAAATGGAGAAGTAATAAAAACTGAGAAACGTGAAAAAACAAAAAATCTCGATGAATTATCATTTCCAGCATATCATTTAATTCAAATGGAACTTTATAACAAAAGTATGCAAGGTATTGTAATGACAAGTAGAGGCTGTCCTCATAAGTGCGTATATTGCAGTACTGCTAAATTTAACGGAAATGTAGTATATAGAAGTATTGATAGTATTATAAACCATATTAAATTTCTAATTAATACATATAATCTTAAACACATTACTTTTGGTGATGATGCTTTTACAATAGATAAAAAAAGAGTATTAGAACTTTGCAATAGATTGAAAAAAGAAAATTTGTCTATTACCTGGTCATGTAATACAAGAGTGGATATGGTAGACTATGAAATACTAAGTGCCATTAAAGAAGCAGGTTGTACAAGCATTTTATTTGGTATAGAATCCATGAGCCAAAAAGTTCTAGATGTTGTTAGCAAACGCTTCAATATTGAGCAAGTAAAAAATGCAATAAACATGGCAAAAGATTTTGGAATTAAAGTAAAACAAAATTATATTATTGGGTTACCATATGAAACAAATGAATCGCTTGAGGAAATGAGAAATTTTGTAAAGCAATCAGATCCTGAAGAAATAGAATATTGCATTCTTTGTTTATTCCCTGGAACAGATCTTTATATAAGAGCTAAAGAATTTGGGATAAAGAATTTTAATTTATCATGGGACAAGTTACATTTAATTCAACCTAGTGTTGAAACCGAATGGTTAAATAAAGATGACATAATGAAAAATTATTTAATTAATTGGACAAAGATATGATTTGATTGTCAGACTTATATAATATAAATTTATATTTTTATTATATAAATTCGATTTTGAAAGGAGGTGAAAAAAATGGAAAACGATACAAATAAAAATGAACTTCAAAACAACAAAGAAGACTTATTAAAAGTAGAAGTTGTTGAATCTGAACAATATGTTAATGGTGACTGGTGCATGCTTTCTGAGTAGCATAGCCATTAAAATCTGTGCTATTTAAATTATAGTTTTAAGGTTGGAAAGGATTAAAGCACAGTACCAATTATATAATCATTTTTATATATTAGTTGCAATAGACTTAAGTATTGTTTAATGAAATTAATCTTAGTATATCATGGTTGATATAAATGGTAATCCTTTCCCCTTATTAAAACATATCTCCATTGAGAAAGATTATATAGCTAAAATGTATAATCTTTGGTTATTTAAAGTAAAAATATTAATTATGTAAATAAATTATTAGATTTTATTTACACTTAAATATATAAGATACGTAAAGTAAACTATATCTTTTGATATCTTCTATTAAATAAAACATACTAATACATTAAATAATTTATTATAAATATTTAAAATCTAATTATTTTGAAAATCTGAGTGTGAAACACCACTTTAATTTTTTAATGGAGGTAAAACATTTGCAATACAAATTATTGATAAAGAAATTTATAAATGAATTAGATAAAAGTGGATATAAGCAACTTTTAAGGATTATTAGAGGAAATGAATTTTTTACAAATCCTTGGGGAAACTTTAAATTAATCAAAAATAAAATTCTCTTAAGCAATTTTGAAATTAAAGAATTAATTCTATTTTTTTATTTAGGAATACCTATAGAAGAAAAATATATCAATAAATTTATTTCAGAACCAGTTAAAGATTTATTATTTAGTTATGGAATACTCCAAAGATCTGATAAAAATCTAAGGTGCACAAAAGCTTTAATTCCATATAACGACATATATATTTTTGCTGATTTTCCATATTTCTATCCTACATGTTTAGATAAAACTTCACCAATATATATAGGTGTAGATTCATTTTTTCTATCTTCCATTCTACCATGCAAAAAATACAACAAGGTATTAGATTTATGCACTGGTACTGGAATTCATTCAATATTATTAAGCAAAAATAGTAAAACAGTAACTGGTATAGATATAACAGATGAAGCTTTAGAAATTGCAAAGCTAAATGCATTAATTAATGATTGTGAATCATCAACTAGTTTTATTAAAAGCAATATCTTTAGTAATACAAATGGAAAATATGATTTAATTATTGCAAACCCGCCAACTCAAGTTATTCCAGAAAATGTACAATACCCTCTTATTGGCGATGGTGGTAAAGATGGACTAAAAATTATATGTAAAATTATAAATGATTTAGATAATCATTTGGATGATGATGGTGCATTCTATTCCATAGTGCAATTGTTAGGAGACGATAAAGAACCTAAATATTTAGATGAATTAAAAACAATAAGTAAAAGTAAAAAGTGGAAAACTAAGATTACCATTCATGAAAGGATGCCATTAACTTTACAAGCAAAAACAATGAGCAGCTGCTCTTCTAAGATTTATAATAAAACTTATAGAGAAGATGAGTGGACTGAATACTATAATAAAGAGAATTTAACTTATCTTTATAATGTAATTATTGAAATAGAAAAAAGATACATTTTTCAATTTATAGTAGATAATATAAATTTTTCAAATGGCGATGATGTGCCTTTAAAAATAGCAAACTTAGATATCGCGCCTTTAAAGGGTTATCATATTAAGAATATAGATCAAAATATTACAGAAATTCAAAAAACATTTTTAGATATGTGTAATGGTAATTACACAATTAATGAAATCAAAGATATTATCACAAAAAATTCCAAATTAACTATAGAAGATAAATTTCAACTAGAAAAGTTTTATAGAAATATGTATAACCTTGGAATTTTGTCAAAAGCATAGGAATTCATTAAGAAAAATTAGAAATTATAGAGGGAGTGATTATATGATTTTTGCTAAATGGGATATTACCGGAAATTGCAATTTAAAATGTATGCATTGTAGTGTTGGACAAACCTATAATTTAGGTTCTAGTAAATACAAAGATTTAGACACAGATTCAATGTTAAAAATTGCAGATGAACTAGTAAAAGGTGGTGTATCACACATACAGATCTTAGGTGGCGAACCTTTTATTAGAAAAGATATATTACTTATTCTTAAGAGATTATCAGATGGAAATGTAAAAATTCTAATAAATACAAATGGACATTTATTAAACGATGAAATTATTAAAGAGTTAACTAAATTAAATATAGACTTTATTAACTTTAGTTTTGATGGACCAACTGAAGAAACTAATGATTTAATAAGAGGAAAAGATTCATTCAATAAAACTCTAGCAAATTTGAAAAATACAATGAATATATTAAAAGAAAATAAATCAAATATTAATATTGGTATAAACTTTGTTATAAGCAAATTAACTGAAAATTTAGTCACTGAATTGTTAAATTTCTGTGAGAAGAATGAAATTAAACATTTAGCTGTCAACGATATATGGGTTACTGGAAATGCTAAATGTAATGAGATTGAACTTACACTTGATGGAATTAATAAGAAATTAGAGTATTATGAAAAGCTTAGTTCTTTAGTTAAAAAGACTAATATTAATCTTAGACCACAATTATTACCTATAACCGCTGGATATTTGAATTATAAATATAACACAAAATTCTTAACTGTTTTTCAATGTGGTGCAGGTGACAGAATAATTTATATTCAAGCTGATGGAATAGTTTATCCTTGTATAAAATGTAGAGATCGTAATGATATAGTTTCAGAATTCTCTAAATCAGAAAAAACAAAATCTGATTGGAATTTAATTCAACATTCTTTAAAAGAAGTTTTAGACTCAGAATATTTCAAAACTTTTGTAGAGTTTAGGAAAGCAAATAGTAAAATAGATAAATTATGTACAAATTGTGTTTATAGTGAATATTGCAGTCCTTGTCCTTTTGACGTAAAAGATGAAAATTTTATTGAGGAATGTAGTTATACAAAACAATTAATACAAGAATTATAATTATATAAGCTTTCAGTTTGGAATTAAAAAAACTTATAATGGTGGGATTTTTATGAAAAGCTATACCTATAATGGCAAAATAATAAATAAAAATAATAAATTTTATTTTTATAATATATCAAATAACAAAATAATTGCAATATCTAGTGAAGTAGCGGAATTTTTAATACGATGTAAAACGTTGAGTTTTAGTGAAATGTTAGAAAAAAAATATTATTCAACTTATGAATTAAGAAATCTTTGCATAAAATGCAGGCCGTTACTAAGCGAAAAATTTATACATACAAATAAACAAGAAGATATTAATAATTTTACATTTGATTTTTATAATATTAACTTTATATTCGATTTGCATATCGAGTTTGAAGATAATTTAGAAAAAGTAGAAGAACTAAAAACTAATTTTCTAAAAGTTGCAAGTTTCATGAAGGAGAATTCATATAAAGCCAAAATGCTCCATATAACATTGACCGGTAATAATAAGCTAGTATTAGAATATGCATTAAAGAAATTTAGAGAGTTGCTTATCTCCAAAAAAGTCTTTTTTACAATCAATAGCAACGAAAACTTTCAAGATATTGATCAATATGTTTTTTGCTTAGATAATAAAGTTGAATATAAATATCTTAATGAAAATGAAGAATTTATGAATATAGAAAATTATCTTAATTATTGGACTTATAATGCCGCCCTAGAACTAGAAGCAAATCCCAATATAAACCATGAGTTAATAGAAAAATTTGATTCATTTATAGCTGAATTAAAAGAATGTCCTATTAAATATAAGGAAATGTGTAAAATTTTCATATATTTAAAAAATGGATATAAAAGGATTTTTAATTGTTCTGCAGGAATAAATAGCCTTTATTTAAAGTTTTCAACAGGTGAGTTTAAGCCCTGTAGTAACTCTAATATAATCATAGGTAATTTAGAAACTAGTATCAACCGTAATATTAGAAGTATTTATTTAAAAAATTCAATTTTAAATAAAGATAATTGTAAAAATTGTTGGGCTAAATATCTTTGTAGCGGTGGTTGTAATTTATTTGATAAGACAAGTTGTGATAATTATAAAAGAGCATTAGAGAATATTTTAATAATATATTACTACATAACACAATACCATCCAGAAATATTAGAAAATATTCAGAATAAAATTGAAATTATTCGCCATCCATGCACATTAAGCCCAATTAGCGAAAATTGTATTGTAAGTAGATCTTAAAATTATAGGAGTGAAAATTATGAAAATAGTAAGTGGGGCAAGCTCCGTTAAAACTTTTGTTGAAAGAATAGAAGCTGGTGTAGACGAAATATTTTGTGGCTATATCTCACCTGAATGGATAGAAAAATATAAATATTTAATAAGTCCCAATAGAAGATGGGGAAAATTAGCTAATTTTACTTCAATTACAGATTTAAAATGCGCAATTAATATCGCTCATAAAAATAATATAAAAGTTACATTTGCATTAAATACTCATACTTATAATAATACGCAAATGGATTTATTAAGTAATATAATTGATGATGCCGTTAAAGCAGGAATTGATAATTTTATTGTTGCTGATCTAGGAATTTTATTGTATGTAATAAATCGATATCCTGAAATTCCCGTTCACATTAGTACTGGTGGAACTGTATTTAATGATGAAGCAGTTAATTTTTATAGTAATTTAGGAGTAAAACGTATTGTATTTGACCGTTTATTGCCGCCAGATGAAGCTATTAATATATCTGATAAATATCCTAATATGGAATTTGAAGTTTTTATGAGCAATGCAAGATGCTCCAACATTGATGGTTTTTGTAACTTTGAACATGCAATTACATATTTATCTAATTGTAATAAAATTGACAACTTTCCTATGTGTGGGTTGAATTATAACATTGAATTAGTAACTGACAAAAAACTTATGGAAGAAGAATGTGAAAAAATTTGCGATTCATTTGTAAAAAAAAGAAACTTCAATGCATATCCAAAGGCTTGTGCAGCATGCTATCTCTATAAATTTTCTAAACATAATATTGATTTTGTTAAAATCCCTGCACGTGCTTCCGCTGATACAAATAATCGAATAAAAATATTAAAAGAAACCAATTTCATTTTCAAAATGATTAAATCCATTAATGATTTTGAAAATGAAAACGAGTATGAAGTGTATGCTAGAGAAATGTTTTATGAATATTTTAATATTAAATGTGTAAAAAGAGGAATTAACTGCTACTACTAATGTTAGATAAGGAGGGTTACTTTGGAAAAGGCAATATATATTATGTCAATCGATAATCTTAAGGATGTTTCATTAGATTACTCACGAATATATTTTGGTCATGAATTTTGCGAAAAATTACTTCCAACCTGGAATGAAATAAAGAATGTACTAACCTTTTGTATAGATAATAGTTATGATTTTAGTTTTGTAACGAGTTATGTAAGTAACCAAGGTCTAGATAAGTTGAAAGTCATATTTGAAAACATAAATAATATGGGCTATGATTGTGAAATTATTGTAAATGATTGGGGTGTAATGAATTATATATTAAACGCTAAGGAAAAACTTATTCATCTAAAACCAATTATAGGAAGACTATTAAGCAAAATTTCAAAATCCCCTAGAATGAAAAATATATATGACAATTTAAATGATTATCAGAAGGAATCTCTAGGAAAATTTAATTATTCACTCGATTGGGTCAGTAAATTTTTTTTAGAAAAAGGCATAAAAAGATATGAAATAGATAATGTTTATCAGGATATTTATTTGTCAGAGCAAATGACATGTTCTATATATTATCCTTACGTATTTATTTCAACAACTAAAAATTGTATTACAGCTGGACTCAACCTTGATTTACCATTAGAAAGAGGTAAAAATAATTGTGCTTGCGAATGTAAAACTTACAAATTTAAATTAAAACATCCAATAATAGAAGATGGAATTATATGCAAGGGTAATACATATTATTATAAAAATGAAGATATTACGCCTAAACTCAAAAACAATCAAATTAATAGACTTGTATATCAAGTTGAAATTTAAAGGAGTGGACTATTTTGAATTATCTCAACACAATAAAAAATAGAAATTTCAGTCTTCTATGGATTGGACAAATCTGTTCTGGTTTTGGAAGCTGGGTATGTAGTATTGCTATGCTAGTTTTTATAACTAAATTAAAATTTACTGGTATTGCAGTAAGTGGATTACTGGCTATGAATGTAATATCATATATTCTTATAGGCCCATTGGTAGGTAATTATATTGATGGTAAAAAGAGAAGAACCATAATGATAACCTCAGATATAATTAGATTCTTACTCAACATAATTTTAGTACTAGTATTAAAAATGAGTAATAGTAATATTCTTTCTACAAACAGCACTATAGCATTAATTTATTTAGTAGTTCTAACTACTTCCTTTGCTGGGACTTTCTTTTCACCAGCTAGTAAGGCAATTATACCATTGATAACTAATAGTGATCAAATTAAATCCGCAAATTCACTTATGTCTATATCCGGTTCATTTACTCTTATACTTGGGCCTGCTTTTGGAGGAATATTAGTCAATATATTAGGCATCACAGGTGTGCTTTGGCTAAATGCATTTACATTTCTATTCTCTGCCATCTGTATTTTATTTATTAATATAGTTGAACATACAAACGAAAGTAATAAACATGATTCATTACTTTATAAATACTCTAATGGATTCAAACTGATAACTAATAATGCTGATACAACATACTATGTCTATGTCAATGCTGCAAGTGCATTAATTTCTGGTATAGTAAATGTTTCATTTGTATTTATTGCTAATATATTATTTACTAATGGTAGTGAATCAGTAGGCTTGTTATATTCTTCCTTAGGACTAGGTATTATTTTAGGTTCTTTCGTAATAGGTGCGTTAAAATTTAAAATTAAAGAAAAAAGTGTATATTTAATTGCTATTATTTTGAGCTGTATTATGGGTATCATATACATACAAACCGGATTTTGGTTAATAGCATTAGCGGCTTTGTTTATTACCGGTTTCAGCGATGGATTTCAGTCAGTTATATTTAGTACATTTATTCAAAAAAAATACAATAATGATAATATAGGAAAAGTTTTTGCTACTTCAGATACACTTAGTATAGGCATTCAATTCTTAAGCATGACATTAAGCGGACTATTATTTGATTATATTGATAAAAGTGTACTTATTATAATAGCTTCCTCAATAACTATTGTATTAAGTATAATATTTTATTATAAATCGCGTATTAAATTAAATGAAAAACAAAATTATAATTAAGAGCACTGATGTATTAGGTATCAGTATTAATTTTGGAGGCGTGTTATGAAAAATACTTATGTAATAACTGAAAAGGAAAGAGAGAACGTATTAAGAGGCTGTTTTGAATTAGAAGGCGGATTAAAACTAAAAGCTTTTCCTGTAAAAGAAAAAAAGAAAATAATAGTATTAGAAAAAATAGCTAGTGAATTTAATCCTTCTAATACTTATAGCGAAAAAGAAATAAATGAAATTATAAAAAACATTTCTGATGATTATGTATTTATTAGAAGATGCTTAATTGAATATGAATTCTTAGATAGGACTAGGAACGGAAGTGATTATTGGGTAAAAAAAGAATAATACTTTTTCCATAACCCAATATAATATATAAAAAAATAACTGGTTGTGCTATTTTTTGAGGGCGTGTCGCAAAATGATTAAATTTTAATCGAGTCTGTCAAGACTTTTGTGTAAACTTCATAAAGTAATATGTTTGTTTGATAAGGTTGGAGGGGAAATTAGACTTCCAACCTTTATTTTGTATGTATTCAATATTACTACATCAATTAAGCATAGAGTATATATTTTAAGATTATATTTTTTTAAAATAAGGCTTCGTCAAGTCGACCTTCGAAGAAGATTGAAAGTTGAGCTAAAATTTGAGCCCATCCTTTGATTCCTTGTGTCCATTTCTTTGTGATATCAACAGTTGCAAGATATAGTATTTTTAATAATGATTCGTCATTAGGAAAAATTGATTTGCTCTTGGTAACTTTTCTAAGTTGACGATTATAACTTTCCATTGCATTTGTTGTATATATTATTTTTCTTATTTCAGGTGGATATTTGAAAAACGTTGAGAGTTCGTCCCAATTATTTCTCCAGCTTTTTATTGCTATTAGATATTTATCGCCCCATTTTTCCTCTAATTTATCTAATTCAGCTAACGCGACGTCTTCCGACGGAGCCCTATATACTATAATTTCAAATCAGCATTAAAAGCCTTTAAATCTTTATATGATAGATACTTACTAGAATTTCTAATTTGATGAATAATACATCTTTGTATTTCAATATTAGGAAATACTGCTCTAATAGCTTCTTTAAAAACATTGAACCCATCAACACAAGCTATTAGAATATCATTGACGCCACGATTTTTGAGTTCATTTAAAACTAATAGCCAATATTTTGATGATTCAGAAGCACCAATCCAGATTCCTAGTACATCTTTCTTTCCTTCAAGGTTTATTCCAATAACAGCATAAGCTGCTTTTGACACAATAGCATTATCTTTTCTTACTTTAAAATGAATAGCATCCATAAATCATGTTGTCAATTTGATTCATCAAACTATTTAACCTATTTCTTTTAACACACAATAGCTGCTTCTGGCATTCCAATACTCTATGTTTATCATAGTCAGAGCTCCCTAAAATTTTTTTAATCCCTTCGGGAGGAACTCCTAATTCTCTAAATAGTAGAATTTGTTGTAAAATAATCAAATCATCATTTGTGTATAATCTATATCCTGCTTCTGTAAGCTTTGTTGGCTTTAACAAATTAATTTCATCATAATAATGTAATGTTCTTACGCTAACTCCTACTAGTTTTGGCACCTAATTTACAATTTTCATATTACCCATCTCCTTAAAACTATCATATACTATCACGCAACGTAAAAATCAATAATATTATTAATACAAATATACAATGTTATAAATGCATTATATACAAATCTTTATATTAACAGGATTTATCATTTAGTTTAATTATAATTTTCTTTTTTACTAGGTTTACAAGCGGGGCTTTTTCAAATTATATATTATCATAAATTTTTATTACATATGAATACCTTTTATAGTAAAAAGAATAGGAGTAAACTGCTGTCATAGCTGTTCACTCCTTAAAATAATTACAATCAATTTGTTCTTAAAAGGCATCATCTTTCCCCTCTTCTTTTACTGATTTTATCAAAGAATTCCAATGACTTACCAGCACCTAGTGCAACACAATCTAATGGTGATTCAGCTATGTGTACGGCCATATGAGTTGCATTGCTAATTAGAATGTCTAGTCCACCTAATAATGCTCCTCCGCCAGCAAGCATTATTCCTTTTTCCATGATATCTGACAATAATTCAGGAGGAGTCTTCTCCAAAGTTCTTTTGATAGCATCTACAATAGCTGCCACTGGTTCTGCTAAAGCATCTCTAATTTGAGCATCTGTTACAACAATAGTTTTCTGTTGATGCATTAACTTGACTTGTTGTAGCACTTAAATCATGAATCCCTTTTGTTATTTGCTCAGTAGCTTGATTAATCATATCCATTTTTGCAGAAACTTCTTCTGATGTAGCTGATAATTCTTCACTAGTAGCACTTATATTACTTGAACTATTGATTATCTCTGATATAAGAAGCTGCATATTTTCTTTTGCCTTATTTAGTGCTTTAGCAAGCTCCCCTACCTCATCCTTTGAATTAATATCTATGTCCTTAGTTAAATCACCACTTCCTAAATACCCTGCAAAATCAACCACTTTTTTAAGTTCCCTTGAAATTGATATTGCTGTCAAAAGTCCTAATGCTATTGAACAAATAAAACCTAAAACAGTTACTACTATTATTAACTTAGAATTTGTATATGTATCATTATTAGCCACATAAATACGATCAGAATCTTCAATCGCTGCGTTATTTAATACACCTAACTCTTGAATTAAAGTTTCGCTAACTTCTGAAATTTTTGCGATTTCACTTATGGCTGACTTGTAATCTCCAACTCCTACAAAATTAACTATTTTCATACTATCATCCAAATATTCTTTGGCAGAGCTATCAATTTTCTCTATAGTATTTTTATCTTTTTCTCCATCTTCTTTACTTTTAGCTACTCTAATGCTCCCATTAGCCTCTTTTATTTTAACAAATAATTCTTCATTCTTTTTAGTCAAATCATTTATTTGCTTAATATTTTTTTCATTTTTATCTGAATCTTGTCCCGCCTCATACGTAATCTGAAGCAACGCTATCTTAATCTCCAAATAATTTTCTTTCAAACTATTAATATCTTCTATAGTTTTCAGATTATGATCATGAAGTAACATTGCCCTATTATTTATTTTATTCATGTCATTCATTCCAAGAAAACCTACTGCTGCTATGAATAATGCAACAAAAATAACTACTGAAACTAATTTGATTGATATTTTTAAATTTCCAAACACTTTAAACATATACTAATACCACCTCTAAAATTATTGATAAACATCTTGTACCATTACCTAATATGATTTTTACTCCATTTTAAAATGTGATGAAAGTTTGAGGTTTTTATAAAAAAAGCTGACACAAAATAATTTTAACAATTATTTTGTGTCAGCTCTTTTAAGTTAATGCAGCCTTTAGTTATCAAACAATGAAGATTTAATTACATAGTTTCTCCAGCTCTTGCTAGCTAATATTGTTTTTTATTAATAAAAATCCACACGTTTCTTGACTTTTTTAGATTTTTTAATATATAATGTTATTAAAATTTTATATTATGCTATGAATAGGAGTATTAGTAATCAATATATCTTTAAGAGAGCTGTTGTTAGGTGTAAAGCAGTGTTATGTTATTATGAACTTGCCTAGGAGCTTACTTGTTAAAAGCAAGTACGGTTAAATCCGTTATAATATTAAGTGAGAAGAATTAATTTTGTTTTTTCTTCTAATTAAGAGTGGTACCACGGAATATATGCTTTCGTCTCTTTATTTTAGAGATGAAGGCTTTTTTATTTACAATCAAATAATTGGCAATGTACATTTATGCCCTTTAGGGTACACTGTAGGCAATTAACCTTAATTGTCCACTATAAATTGTACATTGTACGCTTAAATCATAGGAGGCTATATTAATGTCAAATTACGGAACTAAAATCGATAGAAAATGGCAAAAATACTGGGAGGAAAATGAAACTTATAAGTTTAATCCTAAAAGTTCAGCTAAGAAGCTTTATACGCTTGAAATGTTCTCTTATCCATCAGGAGCTCAACTTCATGCTGGTCACTGGTTTAACTATGGACCAACAGATTCATGGGCAAGACTTAAGAGAATGCAAGGATATAATGTATTCCAACCAATGGGCTTTGATGCTTTTGGGCTACCAGCTGAAAACTATGCTATAAAGACTGGTATCCATCCACAAGATTCTACCTTAAAGAATATTGAAACTATGGAAAAGCAATTAAAATCAATGGGTGCTATGTTTAACTGGGAAAATGAAGTTGTTACTTGTCTTCCTGATTATTATAAATGGACTCAATGGTTATTCTTAAAATTATATGAAAAGGGATTAGCTTATAGAAAAAAAGCACCTGTAAATTGGTGTCCATCTTGTAATACTGTTTTAGCTAATGAACAAGTTGTTGATGGTGCTTGTGAAAGATGCAGCACTGAGGTTAAAAAGAAAGACTTAACTCAATGGTTCTTTAAAATAACTGATTATGCTGATGAATTACTTGATAAATTAGATGGCTTAGACTGGCCTGAAAAAACTAAATCTATGCAAAAGCATTGGATTGGAAGATCTTATGGTGCACAAGTTACTTTCAAAGTTAAGGATTCAGATTTACAATTTGATGTATTTACTACAAGAGCTGATACTTTAAATGGTGTAACTTATGTAGTTTTAGCTCCTGAAAATAAATTAGTTGATAAACTAACTCTTCCAGAATATAAGGAAGCTGTAGAAAACTATAAAGAAGCTGCTGCTAAACAATCTGATATAGAAAGACAATCTTCTTCTAAAGAAAAGTCAGGTGTATTCACAGGTTCTTATGCTATAAATCCTATTAACGGAAAGGTAGTTCCTGTTTGGATTGCTGATTATGTATTAGCTACTTACGGTACTGGATGCGTTATGGCTGTTCCTGCTCATGACGAAAGAGATTTTGCTTTTGCAACTAAATTCGATTTACCAATTGAAAGAGTTATAACTGATAAAGATAATACTAATCCTGAACTTCCATATTGCGAATATGGTGTACTTGTTAACTCAGGAAAATTTGATGGCTTAACAACTGAAGAAGGTAAAAAGAAAATCATTGAAGAATTGGAAAAAGATACATTAGGCGAAATGAAGGTTAACTTCAGATTAAGAGACTGGTTAGTTTCAAGACAAAGATATTGGGGTGCTCCAATTCCAATCATCTATTGTGACGATTGTGGAATAGTTCCAGTACCTGAAAAAGATCTTCCAGTAGAACTTCCTTATAATGTTGAATTTACTCCAGATGGTAAATCACCACTAGGAAAATCTGAAGACTTTGTAAATACTACTTGTCCTCATTGTGGAAAACCTGCAAAGAGAGAAGCTGATACTTTAGATACTTTTGTATGTTCTTCATGGTACTACTTAAGATATGCAGATAATAAAAATGAAGCTGCACCTTTTGATCCTGAAAAAATCAACAAAATTCTTCCAGTAGATAAATACGTTGGTGGACCAGAACATGCTTGTATGCATTTATTATATGCAAGATTTATAACAAAAGCTTTAAGAGATATGGATTACTTAAACTTTGATGAACCATTCTTAAGCTTAACTCACCAAGGTTTAATCTTAGGACCAGATGGCCTTAAAATGAGTAAATCAAAAGGAAATACAATTTCTCCTGATGATTATATTAAAGAATATGGTGCTGATGTATTTAGAATGTACTTAATGTTTGGTTTTGGATACACTGAAGGTGGCGCATGGAATGATGACGGAATCAAATCTGTTGGTAAGTTTGTAGACAGAATTGAAAGAATTCTAGATTCATGTAGGGAAATTATAAGTTCTAATGAAAATACTAAAGACTCTGTTGATGGAGCTGAAAAAGACTTAAACTTCTGGAGACATACAGCTATAAAAGGTGTTACTGAAGATGCAGATAAAATGCAATTTAACACTGCAATCGCAAGACTTATGGAATTAGTTAATGCCCTTAACAAATATCTTCAAGAAGAAGTTAAAAATACAAACTTCTTAAAGGAAACTATTACTGATTTCTTAAAATTACTTGCACCATTTGCACCTCACTTTGCTGAAGAACAATGGAGTTTACTTGGAAATACTTCAACAATATTTAATGAAAATTTCCCTGAATTTAATCCTTCTGCTTTGGTTAAAGATGAAGTTGAAATTGCAATCCAAGTTAATGGTAAAATAAAAGAAAAAATTAATGTACCTTCAAACTTAGATGAAGAAGGAATAAAATCAGCTTCTTTGGAAAATGAAACTATTAAAGGAAATATAGCTGATAAAACTATCGTTAAGGTAATTGTAATTAAAGGAAGACTTGTTAATATAGTTGTAAAATAATAAATTAGGTATATGAAAAAAATAATAGACCAAAAACGTGTGACGTATATTTTGCATCATACAAGGAAAAAATTTCTGCTCATATCAAGATTATTAGTAGAAATTGGTGACACAAATAAACAAGCATACTAGTCTATTATTTTTGATTGTGCCTTAGATAATTAAAAAGGCTGTCGATTTTGTCGGCAGCCTAAATTGTATTATTATCATATCTTAAGTTATTTCTGGAATAATAGCCTTTATAACCACTTATTATAATTAAGGCTCCTAGTTGGATGCTTTTATAAAAACTCGATTTATTTCTATACAAATTTATGAATTAAATCTGTATCCTGTACCCCAAAGAGTTTCTATATATTCAGGATTTCCAGGATCTTTTTCAATCTTCTTCCTTAACTTCTGTATATGAACTGCGACAGTTGCTGTATCTCCATAATACTCTTCTCCCCATATTTTATCAAATAACTGCTCCTTAGTAAAAACTATATTCGGATTAGAAGCCAAGAATATCATAAGTTCATACTCTTTTGTGGTAAGAATAACTTCTTTACCATTTACAAAAACTTTATGAGAATTTGTTCTTATTTCTAAAGATTTGTGACTAATAATACTAACTTGTGTCTTCTTTCCTGACAATCTTTCATATCTAAGCATGTGAGACTTTATTCTTGCAACTAATTCTGACGGGCTAAAAGGTTTCGTTAAATAATCATCTGCTCCAAATCCCAATCCCTTTATCTTATCAATATCTTCACTTCTTGCTGATACAATTATTATAGGTATTTCATATTTATCTCTGACTTCCTTTACTATTTCATATCCTCCTTTACCTGGAAGCATTAAATCAACTATAACAAGATCATATATTCCAATAAGAGCTTTCTTTAATCCTTCAGTGCCATCTTGAATTATTTCTACTTTATATCCATTTAATTGAAGATACTCTTTTTCTAATTCTGCAATATTTATATCATCTTCAATAATCAATATCTGTTTCATACACTTTCTCCTCTCTTTATAGGAAGCTTTATAATAAATGTGCTGCCAGTCCCTACAATGCTAGTTACATAAATTTTTCCTCCATGAGCTTCTATCATTTCTTTAGCAATTGCAAGACCAAGACCTGTGCTCATAAAATCTTTAGTTCGTTCCGAGTCAATACGATAAAATCTATTAAATATGTGTGGAAGCTTATCTTTTGGAATACCAGAGCCATTATCCTTAACTTCTATATTAACGTATGTATCATCATTATATAATTTAATCTCAATTATTGGCTCCTGATTACTACCATATTTTATTGCATTACCTATAATATTTCTAATAACTTGATATATTCTTTTTCCATCGATCCTAATTTCCAACTGTTCTGATAATTTATCTTCAAATATAAATTTAATATCTTTTTCCTTAAGAACAAAATTAAACTCTTCCATGAGATCAATCATGAAAGGCTTGATTTTAACTTTTTCAAAATTGAAATCTAATTTTTGCATATCTAATTTTGAAAATAAGAATAAATCATCAATAAGGTTGTTTATATATATAGTATTATTATGAATTACCTTTAGATAGCTATTTACTTTGTCAGGAGAAGTAACAACTCCATCCACTAAAGCCTCAATATATCCATTTATTGAAGTGATTGGTGTCTTTAAATCGTGAGAAATATTTGCTATGAGTGACTTTCTATTTTCTTCGTATTCCTGTTTTATTTTCTCAGCTTCACTTAAAGTTTCAGCCATTTTATTAAAGTCATATATTAAAATACCTATTTCATTATATATATCGTTATCAATTCTAACATTATAATTTCCTTTAGCAATTTGCTCTACACCATCTTTTAACTTTTCTATAGGCTCCATAATTCTTTTTTCCATTCTCATAGTAATATATATATTTATAATTTCTTTAATGATAAAAATCACTACAAAGAAAATAGTAATTGCTTGCACACCTATAAATTTGAATACTAGAAAAAGTAAAAAGACACTCATCAAAAAGCCAGCTGGTCTTAACCATCTGAAGCATCTATGAATTCTATGAAACTCGTTAAATTGCTTGTGATGAAGCTTATGATGTTCATGTGCAAATTCATGTCGCATTCTATTAAGCTCATGAATTTTCTCAAAGTACCTACGATATTCTTCATCTGTTTTATCATTAAACTGCTTTCTAGCTTTAAATCTTTTAATCTTAACCACCACCTAACCACGATTTTAATCACATAAAAGAAAATAATAGGCCAAAGGATGCAACATAGACAAGCATACTGGTCTATTATTTTTTGATTGTGCCTTAATTATTATAATATTATAACATTAGATATTATCTTTAATATATTAAAATTCAATTAATATAAACATAGCACTAAAAAAATGTTCTTCATTTCTATATATCATAATTATAACAAAAGCTATCGTTATTTATATACGATAGCCATTCTTTCATTTATTCCTTAATTTTAAATATTCATATCATTTTCTACACTAGTTTACCAAACTAAATCTAACGAACCATTGATAGTATTTTCACCTTTTGCTGAAATTTTAACCCTTTCGATTTCATTGTTTTTATTTGCATATATTTTCAATAAAGCATCACTTTGTTCTGAACATAATATCTCTTTTATAAATTCATGGTGCTTACAAAAATCCTTGTTCATTCCATCATTCATTTGTTTGTGATATTCTAATATCTTTTCATTATCAATTCCTTTATGGAAATCTTTATGCATATCCTTTATTTCCTTTAATACTTCCTTTAATTCTAAAGATATAATAAATTTTTCTTCTTTCTCTTCAATTTGCACATTATTTAATAGATTTAATACAAAAGTTATTCTTGACAGTCCAGCCTTTATTCCACCATGCCCTTTCATTCCATGGTGGTGCATATGAATTCCTTTATGGAACTTATGATGTGGACAATCCTTTATATTAAATTCTGAATTACTTTCATGTTTTACTTTTTTTCCTTCAGCACCTAAATCTAAATTTAATTTAGCTTTTGTTTCTCCATTTTTAGTATTAGTTTCAAATTCATTAGAAAATGATAATACTTTTATTTCTCCTTTAGCGGCTTCTACTTTTATATTTCCTTTGAATAGCTCCTTATCCTTCATTGTTTTAAATACATCATGTAATACTTTAATTTTATTCATTTATAACGCCTCCTAATATTTTTTCAAGGATATTTTAATATGTTTCCTTGCTGTTATGAGTTCATTATAAAATCCAATTTTAAAAATTCTTTAAAGCAATTTTAAAAATTTTATAAACAATGTTAAAATAATAAAAAAGAAGACATCTAACCATGTAACATGAAGTATAACTGAAAACAGTTTCCACTAAATGTAATAATAAGCCAAAAATACTAATGACAGTTTACTAAAATCTCTTCCTATGCTTAAGATAAACTTAGCCACATGAAAATAAATAACAAGTCCAAAGTCGCCGTGGATATTTTTCATCAGGCAATTTACCAACGCAGCATGATGGAAAATAGACTGGCAAATGGACTTGTTATTTTTTTGATTGTGCCTTAAACACGCAATTGATAAAGTAACCTACCATTACATAATTTTATATTTTACTAGTGCTTAATATTTAATAAGCCCAATTATTAAGCATAAGTATCAATTACATTTCCACTATCGTCATTTGATTTCTCTGAATCAATATTATTTTGATTTTTATCATCAGTTGGAGGTTTTGGTGGTGGATTTTGTTTACCAGAAGCTCCGCTTGTCTTATTAGATTTTGCCTCTTGAATTTGTGAATCAATATTTTGTATTTCAGTTTGAAGTTCTGTAACCTTTGTTTGTTTTGTTTTTTCATCACCTTTACTTGATTTAACTTCCTCCAACTCTTTTTGAAGAGTTGCTTTTTGTTTTTCAAGAGAACTTGTATCACTACTAGTAGTGCTTGTTGTTGAATATAAATTACTTGTGCTTGATGAAATTGATGAAATGCTCATAATTTTCCTCCTAAAATCTATTAAAATTCATACCTGCTTCAAGAGCGCTTTGAATTGTATCTGCTTGATCTTGTGTTATTGTCCCTGCTGTTACTAAACTATCTAATGGATTTGTTCTTGTGCTGGTTGATTCTTCTTGGCTTGACCTATTTTTCTCCATTAATTCTTTAAATAAACTATCTATTGCATCTGCTTGATCTTGTGTTATTGTTCCCGCTGTTACTAAACTATCCAATGGACTTTTTCCTGTACTTGTTGATCCTTCTTGGTTTGATTTATTCGATTCCATTACCGTTTTAAATGCACTGTCTATTGCATCTGCCTGTGCTTGTGTTATTGTTCCTGCTGATACTAGACTATCTAATGGATTTGTTCTTGTGCTTGTTGTATTATTACTTAGTTTATTTGCTTCCATTAATGCTTTAAATGCACTATCTATTGCATCTGCTTGATCTTGTGTTATTGCTCCTGATGTTACTAAACTATCTAATGGATTCGTTCTTGCATTTGTTGTATTATCATTTGGTTTATTTGCTTCCATTAATGCTTTAAATGTACTATCTACTGCATCTGCCTGATCTTGTGTTATTGTTCCTGCTGATACCAAACTATCCAATGGATTTGTTCTTGTACTTGTTGTATTATTACTTGATCTATTTGCTTCCATTAATGCTTCGAATGCACTATCTATTGCATCTTCCTGTTCCTCTGTTATTGTTCCTGATGATACCAAACTATCTAATGAACTAGTTTTTGCACTTGGCGTTTCCGTAGTTGGTCTATTTGCTTGAATCGAAGACTTAAGAGTGCTTTCAATAGAATCTTTTTGTTCCTCTGTTATTGTTCCTGATGTTACTAAACTCTCTAGTGGATTTTGAGGTTTAGTTCTATTACTATATGTTCCTGAAGATTGAATTTCCTTTCCCCTTGATTCAAATACACTTTGAACAGCATCTGCCTGATCTTGTGTTATTGTTCCTGCTGTTACTAAGCTATCTAAAGGATTTACATTTTGTGAAGCTTGTGTAATTTGAAGTGCTTGCTGACTAATTAAGATTGAATCATTTTCCTCTTGTTGCTTCTGACGTTGTTGTACCCTTGCTTGTTCTATCGCTTTTGCCTCTTGTATTCTTTTTAGAGCATACACATCAATGGTGCTTTGACTGTTACTTATTGTATTCATATCTTTCTCTCCTTTAATCTGCTTCCCTGCATATTATTTTTTCCTATAATAGTTCTATCGGAATATATTGTTCATAATCTAACGTAATGTTGTGGCAACTTTGTGGCAAATCTGTGGCAACTTAAATCCTATTGAATTTATAATAAGTTTTGTACTCCTTATATGGTAAAATGTACTTTGAGGTGAAATAAATTCATGGATAAAAAATTAATATACATTGCTGATGATGAAATAAATATTTGTAATATTATAAAATCCTTTTTAATTAAGGAGGGTTTTGATGTAGAAATATTTAATAATGGACGTTCTATTTTTGATGCTTTCAATAGAAAACAGGCAGATATGTTGATATTAGATATAATGATGCCAGAAATAGATGGTTATGCCCTTTGCTCATTAATACGCCTTAAAAGCTGTGTACCAATAATAATTGTATCTGCTAAAGATACAGAATCAGATAAAATAGCAGGTCTTAAGCTAGGAGGGGATGACTATCTTACTAAGCCTTTTAGTACAATGGAACTCATTGCACGAATCAATAGTATTTTCAGAAGAATTAATTTTGACAAGCCCCCTGCTAGTACTCCTGAAGTTATTAAACTATTGGATGTTTCAATAAATTTTAATAATAAGCAAGTTACTGTTAATTGTATTACTTTAAATCTTACAGTAATGGAATTATCATTACTTTACTATCTTATAAAAAATAAAAATAGAGCTATTAGCCGTGATGAACTTTTAGATAAAGTTTGGGGCTTTGAAAATAAAGTAGAAACTCGTGCTACTGATGATATGATAAAGAGAATACGGAAAAAACTTTCTGATGCTGGATCAGTGTTAAAAATTGATACAATTTGGGGATTTGGCTTCACAGTAAAAGATGAGGGATGATATTATGAAGAGAAACACAATTAAATGGAGAATTTTCAAATATAATATTATCATAATTATTATGTTAATCACCTTAACTACAATAATATTTAATATAGCTGTACGTTTATATCTTGAAAAAGATATTGTTAAACAGTTAAATATACTAGCATCAAACGCTGAAAATACTGCTTTAGAGCATGGCCCAGATTTTTTTAAGAAAACTCCTCCTATGATGCCTCCTAATCATGAAATGCAGAATGATAAAATTCCACCTCCTGATTTAGAAGGCACTAGTGATGTTTTTAAATATTATTTTATGCTGGATCGATCACTTAAAGAGCCTCTTACTATATTAAATGCAGATTTCATGTTATTAGATCAAAATAAAAATAGAATTACCCCATCTCCAGATAAACCTGATTCTGCTTCTCCTGAACTTATGAAACAGTTGACAAATGAAATTAATAAAACAAAAAATCTCGATCAAGAGAAATACTTAAATTTCAACTTATCTGGTACTGAATACATAGCAATTATAAAACCTGTATCAGAAAAAAACTCTTTTGGGTTAGGCTGGATAATTATATATTCAAATATTCAGCAGATAAATCAACTTCAAATAGGTATAAATATAATACTTTTCCTTATACTTATTTTCTCTGCTTTAATTACTATAGTATTTTCTTCTCGTGTTTCGAAAAAAATATCTGAGCCATTTTCTCATCTTAATGAGTATATAAGCTCTATTTCGGAAAGAAATTTTGGAAACAAAATTGAAATGCCTGTATATGATGAATTAGGAGAACTGGTAAATAATATTAATATTATGTCTGAAAAGCTTGGTACTTATGATAAGGCTCAAAAAACGTTTCTTCAAAATGCATCTCATGAATTTAGAACTCCTCTTATGTCTATTCAAAGCTATGCAGAAGGCATTAAATATGACGTTGTTTCCAGTGATATTGGTGTTCCAATTATACTTGATGAAATAAAACGCATGACCACTTTAGTAGAAGATTTATTATATTTATCGCGACTAGATACAATTGAAGAAAACTATAATTATATCAGCTTAAATTTTAATGAACTACTAACTATCTGTGTAAATCGTATGAACCTAATAGCTGAACAAAATAATATAATTATTATTACTAATCTTCCAAAGGAAATAGTTAAAATTCATGGCGATGAAGAAAAACTTTCCCGGGCAATTACTAATATAGTCACCAATTGTATAAGATATGCAAAGAGCTCTGTTATCATTGACTTGCAAATATTGAACAATTCACAATTACAACTTACTATATCTGATGATGGTCCTGGTTTTGAAGTCAATGAACTTTCAAATATATTCGACCGATTCTATAAAGGAAAGAAAGGCAATTGTGGACTTGGACTATCTATTAGTAAAAATGTCATTGAAAAATTAAATGGTAAAATTAGTGCTGGAAATTTTTATTCTGGAGCCTTTTTTATTATTGAATTACCCATATCTAACTAAATTCTTAACATCTAAAATGACTACACCATGTCTAAAGTAAACTGTACCCTATAAAGTAGACATTTATAAAAAAGTCTACTTTATAGGGTACTTTTGTGTATAATAAAACAAACAGAAATAGGAAAAATATTTAATATCTAGACGTGGTAACTGCTAGGACAACGCCCCACAGGAATCATTCTTTGGTCATTTTAAAGACGGAGCTAACATAAAACAATGTGAGACTTTAGAATGACTTAAAGGTGAAACAGATGGATTCATCGATTATTACAACAACTATAAATATCAATGGGACTAAAAAAAGATGACTCCTGTTTAGTACAGAAATCATCTACTTGATTTAGTATAGTCTTTTTTTATAAGATACAGTTTACTTTTGGATTGCTATAGGTTTTTATTCATATTAATCATCTGCATTTAATATTTCTTTAAATTCCATTAATATTCTTTTTACCAAAATTTCATCTAAAGGTTTATATCCCTTAATATATCCTGATGAATCCAATGATTCATATGCTTTTTTACTCATAGAAATCCAGTTTTCTGGGATATATACCCATACTATATCTTCATATTTACAACTTAATAAAAAGTGTTCTATCCCCCAAAATGCATACTCTTCTATTTCATGCAGTTTATTAAAAAACTTATAATCTTCAACTACCTTTGAAGTTAATTCATGTTTATATATATCTATATAAAAGAAATCAAACTTATTTGGTTTTGCTTTAAAAGCATCTTCCTTAAATATTTTTATCTTTTCATTTGGTTCAAAATTTTGATTATATAATTTAATTACTTCTTCACTTGTTTCATATACTATTACTTCCTCAACACTACACCTTTTAGCAATTTCTTGAACTACATATCCAATTCCAAGTCCTACAATACCAACTTTTCCATTAGAGAAATGAATTACTCCATAAGAACTTTCTATTTCCTTCGGCGTAAGCTGCATTAAATTAATATTATTTTTATATAATTGAATTATATCTATATCATATTCTTCCTTATTTTCATACATATATCCTTGTAAATTTTGTTTTTTTATGATATTTTTTGTTATCTTATAATTACCACAAGTTCCTGAACTAATTAATTTATTATATTGTTTCATTTCCTGGAACACAAAATTTTTATTATATGGTTTCATAGTACTTCCCCTTCTAGAAATATTTAAATCAAAATATTTACTTCATATCTATAAAATTGCTCTTATCTGCTACATTTATATATTTAATAAACCATACCATAATATCACATTATTCATAATAATATAACTACTAACATTAACTTTTTATTTTCATATATATATGCTATACTTACGTTAATGATTTAGTATCATTAATATTTAGCAGAGTAGGTGTTTATATGAAAAATGTTACTATAAGCGAACAAGCTTATAATGAGTTTAAAGCTTTTTTAGAAGAAAACAAAATCACTGATTTTAATATTAGATTAAATTTTGCTGGCTTTGCATGTAGCGGTCCAATATTTAATATATCCGTTTCAGAAGCAACTGATGCTGATGAAATTGAAAAAATAAACGACATTACATTCATGTATGAAAAAAGCCTAATAGAGCAATTCGGTGGTTTCATAATACTTTCTTCTGAAGAAAATGAAGATAATGGCTTAAGCTTAAAACCTGTAATTGAACCTGAAAATGGATGCGGCGGTTCTTGTGCTGGATGCCACTAAACTCTTAATTGATTAAGTAGTGTAGAATAAATGTAAAATAATTCAACATTTATTCTACATTTTTTATTTCCTCCGTTGGTGCTTCTATTTTCCATTGTATATTAGCATAATCATTACTTATATCATATATGCCTTGTAGCATATCTAACCAATAATGTTCTTTTATAACTTTCTTTTCTTTCTCTTCGCCTTTAATTGCCTTTAAAGTTTCTCCATTAAATTTATTAAAATACTCATATATCCTTGAAGAAATTTCGTACATATATTTAAAAGACTGTAAATCTTCACCTTCCAATTTCAATTTGCTTTTTTCGTTTTTCATTTCTCTATTCAAAGTAGATAACATGTATTCTTTTATTTTCCCATGTATATCATTTTCCATTACCTTATTTGTATTTATATTTTTAGAAAATATAAAATTTGAATTTTGTGTATATTGTCCATACTGCTGCCATAACTCCATTATCTCAGTAGATATAGCATCATAATTTTTATAAAGCTTTAGCAATTCTTCATTTTTAATAGTTCCAACTTCAATACTTTTTGATAATATATCCATGTTCTTTTCATTTCTCTGCTTAATATCCTCTATGTTTGTATAGGATTGTTGTCCTATTTTATATTCATAATCATTTAATTTCATTATTGAATATATATTTATTATAATACTTACTATAAGAACTACAGATATTATCATCATATAATCTATGTTTTTTAATTTTTTTACCAAGAAGTATCCCTCCTGCCTTATAATTTATTTTAACATATAAGCTTATATTTGCATATTTAAAGTTAATTCTTAATAATAAAGTAACTTTTAATAGATTCTTATCTAGCCCAATCATGTATAGCTTCATTAATCATTTTTAAGCCTATATTTCCTTCTACGATTTCCCTTTCTTCAGTATTTATTCTCTTTATTTCACCATATGGATTTTTTATAGATAATTCTTCATTACCTGAAATAACCCATATTGTATTTTTATTTATTGGCTTTACTTTTAATTCTTTTTCACCAACACCATCAGTAAAATATATTAATACAGCCTTTCTAAGGTTATTGTCAGCAATATATTGAAATACTGGTGTAAATTCTGTTGCTCCATTATCTTTAGCTCTCTTTTGTATATCCTTTTCACTTGTAAGCTCATATATATTTCTAATTTTATTATCACATTCAATAATTGTAACTTTACTCTTAAGAATTGATGCTATTGATAATATTTCTATTAATATTTTATGTATGTCTTTGTCGTTCATACTTGCACTTATATCAATAGCTACGATTAATTCTGTCTCATTCTTTGGAAGTCTTCCTCTTAAATCTAATCTATCTGGCTGCCTTCTATCTTTTCTTGTTATTGTTTTTTTATATCCTGCCTTTACAGCTGGCAGAATATTTTTAAGAATCTCCTGCCATGATATTTCAGGTTTTTCTTCATATGCTAAAATTATGCTTTCTAAGCCTTTAGGTGTATTTTTATTATAAGCACTTATGGCTGTTTTCTTTGTTAAACTTTTAATATCTTCTTCACTTAACTCTATTTCATCCCATAACTCATGTGCTTTTGTAACATCTATTTCATATTTTGATTCATCATCTTTATTTATTTTGCTTTCTTTAGTCCTTGATTTAATTGATTTATAAATTTTTTCTGCATATTCTTCAATACTTCTGTTTTCATCAAGAGATAAATTATACTCCATATTTGTTCCTGTAAGTTTCTTACTATAACCTGGCAAATCTTTTATATATTGATTTACTGAAATATCTAATGCAACACCTATAGCTTCTTTATTAAATTTATTTTTAAGCTTTCGTTCTCTTTCAAAGTGAGAATTCATTATATGATATATTTCATGTTTAAATAATGCTGCAATTTCCTTTTTGGTACAATTTAGAAAGAAAAAAGGGTTAAAATACATATTAAAACCATCACGTTTAGGAATAGTTGCTATCGGTACTGTCAAATTAATATTTATGTCTCGTTTCACTCTAATCATGAATTGTCCAAAAAAGATATCTTGAGTTTGCAATAAATATACTATAACATCTTCAACTAATTCAAAGAAATGACTCTTATAATCCTCATTAAATTTATTCTTATCTTCTAATGAATATGCTTCTTTTAAAAGCTGCTGTCTTTTTTCTTCAAAATCCATATAATGTTGCTCCTTTCTTTTTATAAAGAAGTTAATTTGTATGCACAAATCAACTAAGTTCGGGGAACCAAACCATAGATTCCCACAGGGAAAGTTCATGTTTCCAAATACAAAATTCACTGTGCGAAAGTTCGAAAAACAAAATATAAAATTTTGATTCTCACTTTTGGACATTCACTTTTGGAGTCTTACTTAAATATACTGAAAAATGCCTCTAAAAATTCATCTTTATCTAGTAACTTTTCATATATTCTATCCTTATAATCTCTTTTTATCTCTTTCATTATACCTAGCCTTAAATCCCTAGGATATAAATTTAGAAGTTCAGAGAATAATTTCAAATTTCTTTCTATAGGCATATTTTCTAAATATCTTAGTGAATTTTTTGCTAATATGTATAACCTTGAATGACTTTCTTTTTGTATCTTTTCTTTTAATTCAAAGTCTAAAATTTCATTATTAAATATGTCTTCAATGCTTATTAGTGGCTTTTTTAAATTAATTAAAAAGCTTCCAAAATCATTTGCAATATTTACTCCAACATTTCCTTTAACTGAATTTAAAAATATATCAAAGGAATACTTTTCTTTATTTTTTAAATATACTCCATAAGCTTTAGAAATTCTTTCCCAGCTTCTTGGTGTTGACTTAATAGTCTCATCTGAATTTGGCATATGTAAATACTCTGGAAAGGTTGATAGGAATTCTATGATATGTTCATTAATATTTCCAGCTTCACTCATTCCCCATTTAATCCATTCCTTAATATCTGAATCAAGTTTTACCCAAACAAATCTATCTTCTTGAGCTGGATCCATATCTACTACATCATATCTGCTATTATAAAAACCATCATTTTTATTTGATGGATTCATTGCTGCAATAACCTTAACTCTTTCATCTAATAAATAACCGTTAATTTCTCTGTTTAAAATCAGATTCATAAGCTCTTGAGCTACTGCATGATCGCATCTATTTAATTCATCTATAAATAAAATAACATTTCTATTTCCATCTTCTTTTAATGATTTTTCAATTTCAACCAGCTTATTATGAGTTGCATATATAGTTACCTTGTTATCAACTACAGGCAATCCTCCAATTTCCCCTTCTTTTAATAAATTAGCATCTATTGTGACTAAATAATATCCGTTACTTTTAGCTATATATTTAACTAAGGAAGTTTTCCCTATTCCACTTTCTCCTATAATTAAAGGTACATCATTTGATGCAATAATCAAATCTACTGTACTTAAGCATTCTGAATAATTCAAAATTTTCACCTCTCTCTATATAGATAATTTATAATCTACTAATAATCTTTTAGCATTTTTACTTCCATATTCACTAACAAAATTGATTTTATCCATTTCTAAAATTTCTAATTCTAAGAAATCTTCAATATATTTCTTTTCAATGCTTTCTTCTTGAATTTTTTCTTTAACAATTTCAATAACTAGCTCCACATCTATGCTTTGATAAATATACTTAACTACACTTATATTCTCATGAATAAATATTTTTATATCATCCAAATCATATTTTGAAATATAATTTATAGCTTCTCCATTTAATACCACAGCTTTTACTTTAGCTTTTAAACTTGGATTTTTTATAAATTTAATAGCTGCATAATAATTTTCTATAGCTGCAAGCTGAACCTCTTCTGATGGATTTTCTATATACTTAATTGCATCATAATCTCTAATTACTGCTAAAAACTGCAAGTTTTCATTAGGTGCTTTTACAAATTGTATTGCCCAGCCCTTAGTTTTAATCGCCTCTTCTATTATGGCCTCACTTGGATTTTTTATTAGCTCTAAAGAATTCCACAAGCTTCTAACACACATAAATCCAATTTCATCATCAACATCCTCAATATATTTAACACTTAAAGGAGTATTTTTAATTGCTTGCTTTTTCACTTCTTCGCTTGGATTCTTAATATATCGAATATTATTACCATTGTTTTTAACTATAAATAATTCTAAATCTTCATCTCTATTTGGCAGCTCTTGAATATATTCAGGACTGTTTTTTAATTTTAATAATAATTCTTCTCTATCCATTGTTTATCTCCTTATCACTATAAATATCCATTTTCTTAATTTCTACTTAAAAATTAAGCAGCTTAAAGCTTAACATAATTTAAAATACATAATTCTGCTTTCATATATACATAAAGCTATGTTTGATATAATTATCAAACATAGCCCATTCTAATCTCTATATCTTTCAATTTCTCTTTTAACAGAAAACAATAAACTATTTAATTCCCAAACTTCACCGTCTTCTATTAATTTATTTAAAGTCTTTTGGTATCTAGCCGCTTCTGCTTCTTTTCCTAGTGAAATTAAAGTTAATAACAAATTCATTATGTTTGAAATCAAATTAGATTTAACTTCAAATAACTTTTGAGCATCCTTAATTTCATCTTTAATCTGTAACATTTCTTCATCTAATCTAAATGCTGCATCAGCAGATCTCTTAAGCTTTTCTTGCAATTCATCCGGTATATGCTGCTTATATTTATAATTAAGAGAATGTTCTATTGTTGCCCAAAAGTTCATGGCTAGCGTTCTTATTTGAAATTCAGCTAAAATTTCAAATACCCCTTCTGCCATATTTACAGGATATTTTATTATCATATGATAACTTCTATAACCACTTCCTTTAACATTTCTTACATAATCTTTTTCATAAAGAATCTGCATATCCTTACGACTTCTAAGTATTTCTACAACAGTATCTATATCATCAACAAACTGGCACATTATTCTTATTCCTGCAATATCCTCAAGTTCATACCTAATCCTATCTATAGGAATTTCAAATTTGTTAGCCTTTTCTAGCATACTTGATACTTCTTTTACTCTTCCAGTCACAAATTCTATAGGTGAATACTCATTCTTTTTTCTATATTCTTTTCTAATCGATTTTAATTTAACCTTTAGCTCCTCTACCGATTGCTCATAAGGCATTAAAAAAATCTTCCAATCATTTATTGCCATAATACCACCCTTTAATAAAGCATAATTCAAAATATGCATAGAATTTTTAATTTACTATCTGCTTTCATATGAATATCATAATTTCTCAATATCGTACTTTTCTATTATATCAAAAACTTTAAATTATGTGTATTTAATTTTAACTTATTACTTATTTATTGTTATTTTACCATTGCTATGGCTTAAATTTAAATTTTCTTAATAATTGAAATTTTTTTCATAAGCTATTTATGTATGCGTTTAATATGATATAATTAATTCATGATATTAATTTTTTTTAATTTAATGTACTTTTAATGAGGTGACTAAATAATGAACCATACTGACGTACTAGATCATTTATTTGATAAACAAGTAGTTTGTCCTGTTTGCAATGCACACTTTAAAAATAAGACTGTAAAATCTAAGTCACCAAGAGTTATTTCTAAAGATTCAGATTTCTTTATAAGATATTCAGTAGTGAATTCATATTTTTATGATGTCGTGATATGTAATTCTTGTGGTTATGCTGCAATGAAATCAGACTTCGAAAATATTAAATCACATAAAAAAGAACTTGTTTTAAGTAATGTGACTCCAAAATGGAAGCCAAGAGAATATCCTGATATTCTAGATGAAAAATTAGCAATTGAGCGTTATAAACTAGCTTTATTAAATGCTTTGCTTCTTAATCTTCAAGATAGTACAAAGGCTATGATCTCGCTAAAAATTGCTTGGATGCATAGGTTGCTAAATAATAGTGACCTAGAAAGAGTATTTTTAAGACAAGCTCTTGATGGTTTTAATGATGCCTATATCTATGAGGTTTTCCCTATTTATGGGCTACAAAGAGATTCTTTAATGTACTTACTAGGTGAATTAAACAGAAAACTAGGTGATTATCAAAATGCACTCCAATGGTTTTCAAAGACTATCGTCAGTACTAACTCTTCTTATAAAGTTAAAGAAATGGCTCGTATTGGTAGAGATTTAATTAAAAATCAAAATCTTTAAAAATATAATTTTTATTTTATTACTAAGGGGGAATACAGCATGGGAATTTTTAAAAGCAAGAAAAATACAGAGGATAAAATGCCACAAATTTCTCAAATTGAAACTAATAACAATAATATACCTCAAAAGGATTTAAGTAGTACTAAGGTCAATGATTTAAAACATAGTGCTGCTAAAATAAACAATTCTATTAAAGATATTGCTGCATCAGCATCATCATTAGTATCTTCTACTGAATCACAAAATAGAGAAATACATGATGCAAAAAATATGCTATCTAGTTTCAGTTCTAATATGGAAGATTTAGCAATTAACATTACTAATGTTCATATAAAAGTACTAGATACTGATCATTTAGCTGATACAGGTTTAAATACAATTGGTCATTTAGATGCATCTCTAACTGAACTTCAAGATGCATTTACAGTTTCAACTTCAACAGTAAATGCTTTAGTATCAAAGCTTCAATCTGTAAATAGTATAACTGATTCTATAAGTCAAATAGCATCACAAACTAATCTTTTATCATTAAACGCTGCTATAGAAGCTGCTAGAGCTGGTGAAGCTGGTAAAGGTTTTTCAGTTGTTGCAGGTGAAGTTAGAAAGCTTGCTGAAAATTCAAAGCTTGCTGTTCAAAGCATAACTAGCATATTAGAAGAAATTAAAAATGATATTTTAAAAGCATCTAATGCTATGGATTCTGGTAATTCAGCTTTAACTACTCAATACAATTCTTTAGATGAAGCTAAAAACAGTTTTTCTGATATAAAATCTTCTATTGAAGAAGCTACTGACGAAATTAACAATTGTATAGAACATTTAACTACTGCTGCTGAAGCAAAAGATAATGTTATTACTTCTGTTGATAATATTGGAAATCTATTCTTAGAACATGAAGCTCTAACTCAAGAAATTGCTTCAAGTCTTCATACTCAAGAAAGTACTATTGAGAATATGAATAAATCTATAGGAAATTTATAATAATTGTATAAATTATTATATATAAATAAAAAAAGATATCTAAGTTTAATTCTTAGATATCTTCTTTCTATTTTTGTATATACAACATTAGATATAGGTTTATATCGTAGTTGTATTTCTTAAACATTAAATATATTTGTGATTATAAAAATATTTTTGAAATTCCAAACAATTTTATGTTCTCGCAAAGTTTTATCAAAGTATTCTTTTAGGATTAAAATCAAGATAATCTGCTGATGTCAAAATATATTCCACATTCTCAAAATTACCATTTAATAATTTTCCCAATAATACTGGTCCATGCAAATGACCATATATAACTTTTTCTACTTTATATTCTTTAATTATTTTTGTAAATTCAGATTCTTCAAATTTTTCATTTGTTGGAGGATAATGAAGCATAACTATAAATTTTTCAAATCCTTGGCTTTTAGCTGCTTCTAAAGAAAGCCTCAATCTTATCTGCTCTCTATTATATATTTTTTCATCCTTTGCACTATACTTATCTCCACCAGGGGATATCCATCCACGAGTTCCACATATCGCATAATCTTCATAATCATAAAAGTTATTTTGTAGAAATTTAGTATTTTCATACATTTTATTCAATTTTGAAATACTTCCCCACCAATAATCATGATTGCCTTTGCTTATTATCTTTTTACCTGGTAATTCATTTATCCAATCCAAATCATATTTACTATCTGTCTCTTTTAAAGACCAAGAAATATCTCCAGCTATGAGCACCATATCTTCTTCTTTTATTTTACTAAGCCAATTTTCTTTTATTTTATCACAGTGATCCTTCCACTTAACTCCAAAAATATCCATTGGCTTTTCAACATTAAATCCTAAGTGCAAATCTGAAATAGTATAAAGTGCCATTTATTTATCACCTTTCTATCATGCATATGAAAGAAAATAACAATTAAAATGCAATACGCATATTTTATGTTCATAAAGAAATCTTGTCACTTCGAAAAATCTTGTTATTTTCTAGAATACACCTTATCTTATCGTTTCTTATCAATATCTGTAAGAAAAGCTATTACATGTGCTACTGCCTCATACATTTCTGTAGGAATCTCATTTCCAATATCTACATTGCATAATAAATCAGTTAATTCTTTATTATATGCTATTGGTACTTCATTTTCCTTAGCCTTTTCTATAATATTATCTGCAATATGTCCCATCCCTGATGCTGTAACTATTGGAGCGTCGCTATTAAATTCATATTTTAATGCCACTGCCTTTTTTCTCTGATTCATCTCCCTGCACACTCCTAACTATTATTCCGTTAAGAGCTAAAAGTTTTCAATTAACGGTTATATATAAAACTGTGTATATAGCTTTATATTTTTTCAAAACCCTTTAGGTTTTGTTCTTTAACTCTTAACTCTTAACTCTTAACTGCTAACTATTATATTATACTTTAATATCAATAGCAGAAATAGTCAAATCATTAAAGAAATTTCTACAACTTACTAAATCAACAGGCTTATCTTTAGTTGATACTGTTACTTTAACAAATAGCCCCAATGAAGATAATCCTTCAACTAATTTTGACTTATTGTTATTCAAAACAGATGTAAAATCACTATCACATTTTAAGCTTACATCAATTTTATTTTCTCTCATGGTCAAATATCCATCAATATCACCTAAATTTATAGTCTTTACACTAACAACCATTTTAGCATTAGTGGAATCTATCTTTTTACCATCTTTTCTATTATCCTTTATTATAAGCTTACACGGATATTCCTTATTCTCTGCAGTTATAGGCATATTTAAATAATAATACTCATTACTAATAGAATTAAACACTTTAACATCGTTGATATTAGATTTTACTAAATTCATTATTTTTTCATAACTACCATCTTTTAGTTCGATTTGATTTATTAAATTTTTAACTATATCTCTTATATTTTCAATTTTGCTCTTCATATCAGCTTTTATTGCTTCTGCCGGCTCTAAGTTTCCTTTTATTAAACCTTCAAAATTTGGTTTTTCTAAACTTTCTTTCCCCAAATTTGCATCCTTTATAACACTTGAAGAAGCTTCCTTAGGTTGAATAACATTTTTATCATTAATTACATTTTCCTGCAAAATTGGTTTTTCTACAATTTTATTATTTAAAAGCTCTTTAAATGTTTTAAATTCCTGATCTGTAAGTTTAACTTCTTTGCCATCTATATTGCTTAGCAAACTTTCTAATTTAGTTTTGTTTGTTGATTCTATAAGGCGTTCAGCTTGAGTTTTAGCTGCATCTGTATTGGTTAAATTAGTTCCCAATGTATCCTTTATTAATTTAACAACTTCCTTATCTTCTAATTTTTCAACTAATGAAGCTGGAAGGTTCACTTTTTCCTCTTTTACACTTTCTTTACCAGCATTTTTTTGGACAATATCAAGTTCACTATCTTCACTTCTTGCTAAAGTTTTTAATACATCTAAAACATTGATTTTCTTTGATAATGGATCATTTTCATTATAAACCTTTGATGCTAATGCTGTTGCATTCTCTAAAGTATTTTTTATTGTTCCCGCTTCTTTGCTTACTAATTTATTCTCTAACATAGTTTCCACATTATTCTCTTCCATGTTATTTGAAATATCTAACTTATTTAGTGAATCTTTTATTTTATTAAGGATTTGCTCTATTGAATCCCCGCCTTTAAATAACTTATTAAAACTAGTTATGTTTTCTTCTGAAAAATCCAAATTATTTTCCACAAATGCAAGTATATCTTCCTGTGTCATATTTTTAAACTCACTAAAAAATTTTGTAAGCATTTCCTTAACAGCCTGACCTTGTTCACTATTAATTGGTATATCCTTACTTTGAAGATATGTTTCAATAAAAGCATTTATTTCCTTTGGATTAGCTGCCATTTTTTCATTAAACTGAAATAATCCTTTAATTTCATTAATATTTTCTCTTGTTAATGCAATATTATGTTTAACCATTTTCTTTAAGGCATCAATATCTTCCTTTGAGAGTCCTTCTTTTTCAATAACTTCTTGGAAATTTTCATCTGCAATGTTTTCTTCGTCTGTTGTTCCTTGAACTAATTTTAAATTTAACTTTCCGTTTTGAAATCCATCTACTTGGAATTTAACTAATTTGATGTCATCTAAATTAACGTCCCCCTCAAGTTGTGCAATAAATTGCCACCCATCAGCTAGTTTTATAGTAACATCTTTTCCAGCTCCTTTTTCAACTATTCTTCCTGTAAACCGTTCCCCTACTTCAAAAGTTAATTTGCTAGAAACCTTCTTTGTATTTATATTATATCCATTATTTATATTCCAAATTCCTGGCATACTATCTTCTCCCCTACAATACATACTTCAATTTACTCTACTATACTTATCGTATAAATGAAGTATAAATTAACTGAAAAAGTGAATTATTTATATTCTTTGGTTTCTTCCTCTCTACACTTAAAACTCTAATTACTCTTTGTGTAAGTCCAAGCATTTCATCTACATCATAAATAAGTTACCATATGAGCTATAAATCCAATCTTTTCAATCGAGTAGTCGGAATCATTATTTTGTCTATCAACCTCTCACACCCATTCTAATCACACCTAAAATAGAAAGTATCACTTAAGTGATACTTTCTAAAATATGCATAGATTATTAAAAATAATAATTATTTATATCCATTTTGCTTATCTATTGCTTCATCTCTAATTTCGTCTCTCATATTATTAAGCGCTGATTCTCTTCTTTCATTCTTTTCTTCTAATGTTTGTTTCATTTTAGGATCATCAGTCTTTTCAATCATTTCATCTGCAAGTTCACAATTTAAGATAGTTTTATCAATATTATATTGAATTCTATCTACATTATCTGTTCTATCATCTGGTTTGCTATTCATACTTTCATCTCTCCTCTGCTAATATATCATTAATCGTTAATATATAAAATTTTATACTTTATATATTGGAACCATCATCTTATATTATGTTCAGGATTGAGATTTATTATGTACAACAAAATATGTTCTAATTATATGATTTTGTTGTATTTATATTTCATGTGACATATTTTTTTTAATATGAATACGCTAAATTAACTAATTTTTTAAATGAGTTAATTATTATTCTTAGCCTCCATTATATGACCCATTTACACCAGAATTTAAAAGCCAATCATTTTTTTGCACATAATTAGAGCCTTTATATCTTTGAATTAATTTTCCGTCTTTAATTAAATATGCAAATGTATATGCTTCTCCACATTTATATACTTTGTGTGAATATCACCCTACAATATACGTACACGTTACACCTTCATTACCTTTAAGATACAATAAATAAAATTCTTCTACTGGAGCACTAAATTCTGCAAGCATATTGCTAACATTATTAGGATCACCTGTAATATAGTCTCCATATTTTCTTTTTGCATCATCTATATACGCATGATCTTGTTGCTCAACTAAATTTATAGCATCCTGTAAACTTAATTTTAAGTTAGTCTTTTCATTTTGTGATTCATTAACTTCTTGCGTTGCTTTTATTGGTGTTTTTTCCATTAATCCTTTATCGTTTAAATAGTATCCATCAATTGTAATATTTGTTGCCATTGTTCCATCACCATTTAAGTAATACCATTGATCCTTGTCCTTTATCCATCCGGCTCTCATCTTTCCGTCATTTCCGAGATAATACCATGAATTATTATCTTTAACCCACTCTGTCTGTTTTACATTGTTTTTGTAAAAATGCCAGCTGCCGTTTTCTTGCTTCCAGCCTTCTTTTAGTTCTTGTTTTACTTCTTCTGCTTTTGTCTTTGCATCTGTTTGAAGATTACTATTATTACTGCTTTCCATCTTACTTGCAAAAACTGTGCCTCCCGCTGCACAAGAGAAAATTACAACGGCTACTGATACTGCTCCTATTATTGTTCCCCTATTCATTTAATTATTTCCCCTTTTTAATCAAATCTTTACTTATTTCATAGTATTAATTTCAAGTATTTTTTTAAATTAAAAACTCTAACTATAGATCAATAAATAATCAAATTTAGTTATTAATCTATAGTTTTCCCGATATTTAAACTTTTTTATTATTTACTAATTATAATTACTTTGTAATTACAGTAATATTTTATTATACATTTATAAATTATTCAATAATTACATCTATGAGGAAATAATCTACAAGCTAATTTAAATATAAAAATTTATATTATTGTCATGTTTAAAAAACTAAATTTATATGTTTCTTCAGTACGCTTATTATAAAATTATAACTCGCTTACGCAAATGAAGCCTTGGACAATCTTTTGTCCAAGGCAATTATCTTTAATTTATTAATTTATTTATAGATATTATGTTTATTCCTATATACAAATATTTCAAATGACAACTTATTATTTGGCACTTTATTAGAGAGTAGTTTGTCTTTTAAACGTAAAAAAAGCCGTAATGCAACGCACTACGACCTTGATGGCAGGGGCACTAGGATTTGAACCCAGAACCAATGGTTTTGGAGACCACTACTCTACCGTTGAGCCATACCCCTAAGACATTAATTATTATATAACATAACTTTAAAAAAAGCAACATTTTTTCTAACTTTATGTTATATTTTTTTCTTTATATACTGTTTTATATAAATATTTTATTCAAAATACAAAAATATATAGGATAAACCCTGAAGATTTATCCTATATATTAATTTAATTTACTATTAGCTTTAACTTCTTAATTAAGCTTTTTACCTTTATTATTTAGTTTACATCTACCTCTTAACCTAAATTCATTAAGGTTAAGAAAAGATTTTATGAAACTATATTATTTTTAATTAAATTGTGAATAATCATAGCAGCTTCTCCATTACTTATGCTGCGACTTCCATTAAAGTTTCCGCTTTTGTCACCTTTATTAAGGTTAAGTGCATAGGCCATTGCCGCATATCCTTTATATTTTTCATCAACATTGTCTTTAAACGGATTAATAAATACTTCAGGATGTATTGCTATTTTGTCATATCCTAAATATCTTATAATAAACTTTGCCGCTTCTTGATTTGAAACAAGTGATTTTGGAGTTTTTTCTTCTTTTTTAACAACGCCATTTTGAATAAGCATATCATAAAATTCATCATCAGTATAATTGTTTTGCATTGGTGAATAAAGATATTTTAGAAAATTACTTTGAGTAATATTCATATTACCATTAAATTTGTCTCCTTCAATATAATATCCATTCTCTAAAAGTTCTTTTACTATCTTTTCATACCATTGTCCGCTTATATCTGTATACTCTGGTAATTTATTATCCTTATATACTTTTCCTGTATAATCTAATCTCTTACCACTTATTGGATCAACAATATAATTTTCATTTGAATTCTTAAAATTATAAACTAATCCTGTTTTTGATTTATCTATCATAACATATTGCATCCCAAATGTTTTTAATTCTTTAAACTTATTAAAAGCAGATTCTTTAGTCATTGCTTGGCTAACGTCTGGGAATGTAACATTATTGTACCAAGTATTGGTGTATCCAATAATTTTTCCTTTATTAATATCAACTTGAACATATAGTGAATTGCTTGTAAATTCTATTCCATTCACTTGACGAACAAAATTAAAAGATAAAACGTTACCTTCTTCTACAACTGCAATTTTAAAGATTTTATTTTCATTTTCTTTATATTTTGTTTGAGCAAATTTATTAGGATCAATTGTTTTTAAAAAGTTTTCTGCTGCAATTTTGGCATCTGCCTTAGAAATATTTTTACCTGTAATATTGTCATAATCATAGCAATGTAAAGAAATTACTTCTCCAGTCTTTGCATCTACTTCACCATAAGCATTGTCAAATGAAATATTCCATACATATCCATCGTTTATATAATTCTTATTTAAGTTTGCTTCCTTAACCTTTTTATCTGAAGTTATTATATCTGAAGCTCCTCTAATAATACTTTCTGCTTTTTCCTTTGAAATAAGGCCTGAAACATTTTTAATTGCTTCTGTTTCCTCTTTAGTTAATTCTTGACTCATCCTAGTTAAACTGCTTTGTGTACCAATTCCATTTACAGAGTCTTGCTTGTCATTATATAACCTACCTTCACTGTAAAGTGTTACTGGTTGTCCTGTTTTTGCATCTATAGCTTGGCTGATACTGTCATATATTGAATATCCTGAAAATATATTCATTTTCTTTTCCTTAAAATCATAATATGAATAATATTTTAAATTAACACCAACCTTTTCTATATATGATTTTTCTGCTACTGCAGCTTCAATTGTTTTATTTAAACTTGGGTATTCCATTCCTTTAACTTCTAGGTTGTTTCCTGTAAATGAAGTAACTTCTCCAGTATACTTGTTTACACCAATGCTCACAGTAACAAAATTAACTGGAAGTCCATTTACAAATTTTTGATAAGCAAAATTATATTCTTTATTAGAATAACTATTAGAATCTTCATCAACATTTTTCATTTGGCTTGCATCTGCTGTCATAGCCTTGCTTAAAAACTCCTCAGCTACAGCTTTTGCTGTATCCTTTGTAGTTCTAGCTAAGCCTTTTTTATCTTCATCTCCATCGTATTTATTATACTCATATAAAAAACCATTTTCCCCAATGGATGCTGATACAACGCCATGACTCCCTTCTTTTTCTGTCCAATTAAGGTTCCACACCCTAATTTTACCATTAATTGTTTCACGTTCACTTGAATAATGTGTGAAATCACTGTATTTATCTGGAACTTTTATAATTTTCTTTGCATCTATAATTGCTTGTTCAAGACCTTTGCTGTCTTCTTCCGCTCCAAAGGCTGGTACACATATAGTAAATAAAAACAAACAAACCATTAGTATTCTAGAAAAAAATCCTTTCTTCTTCATAAATTAACACACCTTCCTTTTATTATTTCCCTATCTATATTTTACATTATTAAGATTATAATGTATTGAGATTATCTTTAATATTTAAATCTCATTTCACTATTAATACGATTAATAAATTTAAAATTTTGCATTTTTAAAAATTATTTTTATATTTTTATTTTCGGTAAATTTTTCAAGTAATAAAAACTTGCATAACCCCGGAACTAAAGTAAAAAAGCATATAAAATTTATTCCTAATAATGTTTTTTGTTTCAATGCATATAGAAAATTAATAGATTAAATCGTATAAAATAAAATAGAATTAATACTTGCTAAAATACAAATATTAATCCCATTTCTAAGTCCTATTAAATTTGATTACAAAACATATACGTTCTATTTATTTTTATCATTTTTCCGTAATTCCATATATTTCTCTAATGATATATTTCCATAATACTTTAATGCCTTTATAAGCTCATCCTCATTGATTATCCCAAGAAGCTCCATATCTTCATTAAGTATATAAAAACTATTAAATTTATTCTTATCAACTAAAGTTAATACATTAACTAAGCCCTTTTTATAATACACGGAAATAGTCTTATTTTCTATGTAATCATGTTTCTTTAGCCTTCTTACCTTATTAACCATATCTCCCATTATTATATACATAGTTTTTTCTCTTTCTAAAAATGTTGTATATGTTATTAATATGACTGCAAGAAATAAACTTATATTTACCTTATGTAATAACAGCATTATACTAAATCCTAAGAATAGTACCCCTGAAATAATAAAACTAAAAATTTCTGTAATTTTCTTTGATTTTTTATATAAGAACTTTTTTGACAATAATATTTCACATATTCTTGATCCATCTAATGGATATGCTGGCAGCAAGTTAAAAATACCTAAGCATAAATTAATCATTATACTGCTTTTTATAAATTCGACTTTAAAATAATTATAAAGAAAATACATATTTACAGTCATAAAAATATTAAATAATGGTCCAGCTAAATATACTATTAATTTTCTCTTTTCAGTTAATTCATCAATATTGCTTAATTCAGCCTTTGCGCCTAGTATGTTAATGTTTAAATTATTAAATTTGCACCCAAATTTACCTGCAATTATTATATGTGCAAATTCATGTAGTATTACCCATAGAAAGCTAATAAGAACATCGCTTTTAAAATCGCCAAGCCACATTAATATTGATAATTCTACAACCAATACCATATACCATCTTTTCATTTCTAACCCCTATAATATTGCTAGAACAAATTATCTGCACATGTTTAATCTGTGCTACCATTTTCTATATATCCCATCAAATTCGCTACTTTCAGTTTTAAATTTTCTATTTTTAAATCGTCTGCAGTAAAATTGCCTATTCTTAGGTCCTTTCCTTGTATATTTCCTATGTACATTCCATTAAAAACATCTATTGCTCCATTATAATTAAAATCTTGCTCTAAGGTCTGCTTACATTTAATATGTAATTCATTAATTTGAGCTACTGGAATATATTTTAATCCAGTGAAAAATAATAATAAAACTACAGCACCTGTTAATTCTGTAATTACTCTTTTAATTAAAGTTTCTATAATTGTATCTTTTGATTTTAAATTAATACCATATTTTGAGCTTATAGAATTATCAATTTTCTTATCTCTAGTTAAATGTTTATTATTTGTGCCTTTTGATACTTTATTTATGTTCTTATAATAATCTTCATAAGCTGACCTATAGCTGCTCATAATATACTCCTTTAAATTTATTATCCTCTAATTATATTTAATAAAAAATAAAAATATGAATATAAAATTATAACAATTGCCCTTACGATTACATATAATTCATGCTTCTTTAAAATTGATTGTATAATACTAATTTATAGTTGTGAATTACTGAATTATTAATGATAAATAATTAATATAAAGACAAAAAAGAACCTATATGAATAAACTTTTTCTGCTGTCTACTCTATAGGTTCAATTTTAATTATTTAACTCGACTTTTTGTTTTTCACAAAATAGGCTGACTCTTAAAAATGTATCTTCTTTCTTCTCATTCCTACATTTATTACTAATCCTACTGACATTACAGTTGTAAGCAGTGAACTTCCTCCATAACTTATAAGAGGCAGTGTTATTCCTGTAATAGGCATTAATCCTATTGTCATTCCTACATTTTGCAATATTGCAAATAGAAAATATGAAATAATTCCAATACATATTACCGAGCCAAAGATATTTTTTGCAGTTCGCGCTATTGAAATCATTTTATATATGAGAAATCCATAAAGAACTAATAATAGTATTCCTCCTAAAAATCCCCATTGTTCTGATATTGCTGCAAAGATAAAGTCAGTTTCAACCTCCGGTACATTTTGTGCCGCATATCCTGAACTACCATCAATATTTAAAGATGGTCTACTCCCCAAAATTCCACCTGAACCAATTGCAATTTCAGATTGAGTTAAATGATAAGTATTAGCATTATCTGCTTCTGGATTTAAAAATCCCGCAAATCTTGCTTTTTGATAAGGTTCTATGACTCCCGAATTCCAAACTATTGCTATTAAAAGAACTAATGTAGCTAAACCTCCACTAATAATCCTCATATCTAATCCTATAGTGAAAAAAATTCCAAGAACTATAAAAAAGCATACCATACTCATCCCCATATCAGGCTGAGTTACAATAAATACAACTGGTACAGCAGCATAAAAAGTTAAAATAAAAAAGTTCTTTACTTCATTTATTTTCCCTTCCATATCGTCTAGTTTTCTACCAAGCATGAGTATAATTCCAAGCTTAGCAAACTCTGCTGGTTGAATGTGACCTATTCCAAGATTAATCCATCCCCTAGCACCATTGACAACAATCCCAATTCCCGGAACTTTAGTTAATATAAGAAGAATTACTACTCCCCAATAAAATATAGGTACATAATCATATATTATTTTGTAATCAACTGCCATTAAAAAATATAACGCAATCATAGATAACATAAACCAAAAAAATTGTTGTTTGACAAAGGATAGTCCGTACCCTCCTTTGGTACATAAATATATATTTAATATACCATATAAAATTAAAAGAATTAAAGAACTTAATGCAGTCTTATCAATTTCTTTAATTAATCTCGAATCCAATTTGAATTGTTTTAACAATATTTCACCCCCAAGTTAAGTGTCTATATCATAATTAAGTTAAATATATTTTCGAATAATTTTATCCCTTACAATTATACCTTATTATTACTCCATTCTCCATAATAATTATGCTTATCTAATAAATCATAATAATTTTGTAATAATTGAAAATTATACTTTAAGTATCTTAGATATTTTCATAAAATTTCTTATACGTTTCTCTAAAAAAGAAATGTATAAGAAATATTTTCAAATAGTTCATCGTAAAATATATAAGTCTTGGGTAAATAGAAAACCATCCATAAAGCTTGAAAAAAATCAGCTTATATGAATGGTTCTTATATAAATTACATTTTATCTTCCTCTGACGTTCTTAATAGGAATATTTGCTATTAATGCAGAAGTATTTGCACCTTCTTCATCATCGCTTCTATTTACAGATATTTCAACGTCTTCTACTTGTATATCTATGTACTTAGAAATTACTTCTAATATTTCTTCTCTTATTTTCTCTATAACATCTGGGGCAATTTCTCCTCTATCGTGTATAAGAATCAATTTCAACCTATCTTTTGCAACTTCTTTAGGCGTTGGTTTATTATTAAAACTTTTAAAAAAACCCATTTCTATATCCTCCCTTAATTGCGCTTAAATAGCTTCTTTAAGGAGCTAAAAAATCCTTGATTTTCATCTACTTCTAAATTCATTAAAGGAACTTCTTCTCCTATAATTCTTCTTGCAATATTTTTAAATGCTTGTCCTGCATATGCACCCTCTTCTAATACGATAGGTTCTCCTTTATTAGTTGAAATCGTTACATTTTTATCATCTGGTACAACTCCTAATAATTCTACTGAAAGAGTTTCTATAATATCAGCTACATCAAGCATATCCCCATTTTTAGTCATTTCATAATTTAATCTGTTAATTATTACTGAGTGATCGTCTAAGCCCTTTGAATCAAGCTTTCCAATTACTCTATCAGCATCTCTAACAGATGTGATTTCAGGATTTACAACTATAATTGCTTTATCTGCACCTATAACCGCATTTTCAAAACCTTGCTCAATACCTGCTGGAGAATCTATTAATACATAATCAAATTCTTCCTTTAATTCTTTAACAATTTTAAGCATGTCTTGTGCTCTTATATCATCCTTATCCTTTGTTTGTGCCGTAGGTAAAAGGCAAAGATTAGGTAGTCTTTTATCTTTTATAAGCCCTTGCTTTAACCTACATCTTCCTTCTATGACATCTATTATTGTATATACTATTCTATTTTCTAGTCCAAGTAATACATCTAAATTTCTAAGTCCTGTATCACCATCTATAACAACTACCCTTTTCCCAATTGAAGCTAAAGCAGTTCCTATATTAGCTGTAGTAGTTGTTTTACCAACACCACCCTTACCTGAAGTTATTACAATAGATACTCCCATTTACAAATCCCTCCGACACTTTAATATATATATTTGTTTGGTAAATATGGTTCAATTATTATTGCCCCATCCTTAATCTTTGCTAGCTCTGGGTAACTTGGTTTTTCAACATCATCTGGAGACATACCTATTACACTTGCAATTGTTAAAATCTCTGGCTGTAGCAAAAATGCAGCAATAACTGCTTTTGAATTTCCATTAGTTCCTGCACTTACTTTTCCCCTTATGCGACCTAAAACAATTACATTTCCTGATGCGTAAACTTCTGCTCCACTATTTATATCACCAATAATAACTATGTTACCTTGGTACTTAATACACTGTCCACCTCTAACTGTTTTCCTAATAAATTTAGTTCTTCCTTCATTTACCCCTGAAAACATTTTTGGTTCTTTTTGAATTTCTTTATCTACTTCTTTTTCTATGTCTTCTAGAACAATATCTTTTAATTCTATTTCAGTTAATAAGGTTTGCTTTAAGGTTTCAACTTGTTTCTTATTAATTGATTTTAAATCTATTGATAAAATTAGGGTTGTCCCTTTATAAAAATGCTTTCCCTTAGAAAGTTTCTTTATTAACATCAGAAGCATATCTTCAAAACAAGCAAACTTATTCATGTTAATAGTTGTATTTATTCCGTCTTTATTCCCTTTTATTAAAATACCATCATTATTATACATTCCCTACCTCCAACCTCCAATAAATTTTGCAGGTTAAAATGGCTGAATTCTTTTGAAAATAGCAACCTCTTTACGATTATATCATTATAATAACTATTTTTGTATATATCTTTCAATAATTTTCGATTTAATTTTATTAAAATTCATAAAAAATGCTTATACTCTAACTTCAACATAATCTACTATATCAATGCTATCTTCTTTAACATCACAATCAACTGCAATTATATTTACACCTGCTTTTTTTGCTCCTCTTAAGGCATCTCCAAATTCCTTATGTGTTTCGTCATTAGGCTCAAAATATAAGACATCTTTCATTTGTATTACAAATATAATATAGGCATCATAACCTTCTTTTAAACAAGCACAAAGCTCCTTAATATGTTTAACACCTCTTTCTGTCGGTGCATCTGGAAATCTTACAACCTTATTCTCCTCCAAGGTTACTCCCTTTACTTCTATAAATGCTTTTCTACCATTTGTCTCAACATAAAAATCAAACCTAGATTTATTATATGTAGTTTCTGGTTTTATTAAAGTAACATCCTTAAACAAATTCCCTTTAAGTATCCATTCATGAACAATTTTATTTGGAACTTGAGAATCTATATTTATTAATCTTTTATCTTTTACAACATCTATAAGTGAAAATTTAGTTTTTCTTTTTGGATTATCATTTTCCTCCACAAATACTGTGGCACTTGGAATTAATAATTCTTTGCACCTTCCTGTATTTTTAACATGACAGGTTTCTATTTTTCCATTAATTTCAATCTCTGCAATAAACCTATTTGGTCTTGCTATAAATTTTCCTTTTATAATATTTTCATACTTCATTTGTGCCTCCAATAAATTAAGTTTTAATATAATATTAATTATACCTTATATCAGATTACATTATTATCACTATTATATTTAATGTCTCTTTCTACGAGTTCACAAGTAAATTTTCCAATTTCTTCTACCCATATTTCTGAGCTAACAATCCCTCAACTGTAAATCTCTATAAACATATATAGCTTATAATAAATTTCTTTAGAGAGAACTCATTTTAACCCACTCTAATGCAACATTCTTGTGATTAATTTTTCTTCTTTAATTATATACTTTCTTAATATTATCTAACATTGTTATATATTCTTATTTAATAATATATACAATATTCTTAAATGACAAAAGTAAATATTATAACACTTACTAGGCAAAAAATAAATAATTCGTCGTAAAACTTGTATTTTTAGTCATTAAGTGTATATTTATAACATCATCACCTTTAATGACCATTTTTTTTCATTTGACGAACAATTAATTTACTTTTTCTGAGTAATATGAGATTATATACCTGTAATTAACTAAATAGTTACAAATATTTTTACTAAAAGGGGATTAAAAAATGAAAAATTTAAAAATTAGAATGTTATCTTTAGGAGTTTTATCTTCTATTATAATTTCTTCAACTCCGGTTTTTGCAAAAACTAATTCATCTACTGAAAATAAAATAGTTACTACTGCTTCTGCTTCTAAAGAAAAAAAAATTGTACTCAAAGGAAGTTGGGATGGTCAAACTGTGGCTGAGATTCTAGATGGTGGTGGCGTTATTGAATATGGAGATGAAGGAAAAGCAGTACGTCAAGTTCAAAGTGCTTTAATGGGGTTAGGATACTTTGCCATTGAAAAAATAGATGGAGAGTTTGGAAGTGAAACGCGTGCTGCTGTAAAATCTTTTCAAAGACATGAAAACCTAACTGTCGATGGTAAAATTGGTAAAAGAACATGGAATAAAATGCTATATCTATTAGATCAAGACTAATTAGATTCAGAATTGTAGAAAAATATGAAATAAAATATTATCTTTTTGTATATTGGTGGTAACTTCGGTTACTGCCTTTTTATTTTACATAAAATATGATACCAAATTTTTTCCAAAAACTCGCATTAATGAAACAACTATAAATAAATTAATGTTTTATCACATTAGGCTAATAACATCCAAATCAAAGTATCATAAAAGCACTATCAGATCAGACTTTTATTTACGTTTCTAACACGATAATTTATAGAACCATATAACTTAACGTGAAATTTCTCATTTTTATTGGCTGCTCCTAATGTAAAACAATACATTTATGTTATAAAATACATTTTAACATGATATAATAAATTCTATTTAAAAAACGATAACTATACAGACGTATTATTGTTTCAGTAGTTAAATTAATACCTGTACTAAGTAATATGGTCTTTACTGCATCGTAACTAACAAGTACAAATCATAACTCTTGATATAATTTTTGTCCCCAAAGAAGATTTATAGAATAATAACTAACTTCTTTCTCTTTGCTATAAAGATTTATTACTACTGTTCCAAAAGAATTCTTTTTTACTCAAAGTAAGCATTTAACTTGATAGAATCACCTTTTTACGTTCTTTTTCTTCTCTGTTATACACTCCAGCTCTTTCATAAGCCCCTAAAGATATTTTACTTTTGTTACGATTTGTAGCGAATTATCATCTTATACACTCAGTTTATTTAAAACACGTCGAAAGCTAGCCGAAACAAAATCCCCATCTAAAAAAAGGATTGATTTTTCTCTAATAATTTTTGTATATGTTTTTATTACACAAAACTCTGTAACTCAGGTTTATTTCACACCTTCAACGTTCAGAATTTTTATAATTTTCTCGTACATAAAAAACACCTCTGTTAGTTTTATAATCACTTAACAAGATTATACACTAACAGAGATATTCATAACTTTATTTATCTTTTTTAATTTTAAATATTGGTAAGCAGTTACTATTTTTCACAACCTATTTTTTACCAACAGGACAATCTACAACATATTTTTGGAAGGTTGGAGATTTTGATGCATAATTAGGATCTATCTGCAATATTCTATCCTTGAAATACGCTTCATAAACTGCTCTAACTGCTGATGCAATACTACTTCCATGTCCTCCATCAAATACTACTGCAACTACAGCTATTTCTGGATCATCTGCTGGAGCATAACTTACATAAGTTGCATAAGGAGATCTTCCTTTTTCTCTTTGATATTCTATAGAATCGGCTGTACCAGTTTTACCTGCAGTTTGTATTTGTTTTGGAAATCCTACGAACGCCTGGTTTGCTGTACCTTCTTCTACATTATTAACTGCCAGCATACCGCTTTTAATTGCTTCTTTAGTACTATTTGAAAATGATACAGTATTTAACACTTCTGGTTTGAATTCCTGTATTACCTTACCATCATTATCTGTAATTTTATCAACTAAATGAAGTTTATATCTAGTTCCACCATTAGCAAGAGTTGAAATATATGATACTAATTGAAGTGGAGTAAAAGTGTTCATACCTTGACCAATCGACGCAGAAATAAGATGACCGGGAGTTGTCATTTGCCCCGGCTGGTCATTAATTGTAAATTGCGCTAGAGCTTCTGATACTGCTAAAACTTGAGAATCTAAGTTTACTTTTCTGCCTGTTGTACTTTCATAGTATGCTAAGTTGTTCTTATATATATCAGAATGTTCCATTATGTTCTTAATGTCACTTCTCACAGCTTTAGCAAAGTCATCATGATTCATCAATGGTTCAACTTCAACTTTATTTAATTCTGCTATCATCTTATCTTTTATAGCTTTTTTTGATTTTTTAACTTCATCATTATCATTTTCTAACTCTCGTATATCAAATGGAATAAAAGATTTACTGTTATATTCTCCTTTTTCTAAAGCATCTACTATATTCAATCTAGCAAATGCTATAATATTTTCTTTCCATGATTTAAAGTTATATACTTGCCCAAAGTTTTCTCCGATTTCGATTCCTGTTGAACCTTTTTCTTTACTATTGGGATCAATACCTAATCCGAATGGCCAAGCGTATTTTGCAATAGAATCTAATGCTTCAATATTATTCGCTCTTCCGCCTGCCTTCATATACATCTTATATGCTGTTTCGTAAAAATAAAAATTTATGGATTTTTCTAGGGCAGTTGTTAAGGTTGTTGGTCCATTTGCACCTTCTAATCCACTTGGCTTAAACCCTTTTCCAAATACTTCTGGATGTTGATTAAACTCACCTGTATCATTTATAACAGTACCTGGATCTATAGCACCTGATTCTAAACCTGCTAATGCTGTAAGTGGTTTAAATGTAGATCCTGGTGGGATTTTTGACATAGTAGCATAATTATACGTTGGACTCGGATATATTTCATATTGGTCGGATCTACTACGTCCATCAGAACTTGGTGGAAATAACTCGTTAAGAGTTTTATTTAATCCCATTCTTTGTATAAATTCTTCTCCAAAAGTTTTTAAATCAGGATTAAAATATTTGTTAGATTCCTCAGTTGTTAATTGTCCTGGTACTGCAAATAAGTTTGGATTAAAACTAGGATAACTTACTAAAGATAAAATTCTTCCAGTTTTAACTTCAACTGCAACTAAAGCACCTCTTGTTGCATTTAAATATCTATACCTAGTAACCTGATCCGGTGTATTTACTATATTCCGGATCCCATCCGCAAAAGCTTGTTCTGATGCGTATTGAACAACACTGTCTATTGTAAGATGTACATCATTTCCAGGATAAGATTGAAGGCTAAATAAGTCTTGAGTCTTTCTACCTTGTGAATTAACTTTAATAGTTGTTCCACCCTTAACACCTGCTAGTTGTTCTTCAAAAGCTGATTCTATACCACTAGTACCAATTAAATCTGAAGAAATATCGTATCCTTTAAGTTCATATTTTTCCTTTTGTGTATCATTAATTGGTGATACATAACCTAAAACTGCAGCGGCCAAATTATTATATGGATACTCTCTTATTGGCGCAAGACTAACATCTATTCCTGGTAAATCATATTTTTTTTGAAGAACTATTAAAGAAGTTTCCCTCTTAATATTTCCCGCAATAGTTACTGAACGATATCCTTTAAAACTTTGCATTTTAATAGCATCTTTTATAAGCATAAATTTTCTAATGTCATTTAAAGAATATCCTTGCTGCATAATTAAATTTGTTAAGTCTTTACCTGACATTAATGAATATATCTTACTTTTTTCCTTTGTATTACAATCTGTATCTATAAGTTCAATTAAATTATAAGCTTTAACTAACTCGTAAAATGAATCTTCTGGACTTATCTTTAAAAGAACTTTATCAATTTTAGCACTTTGCTCCTCAGATAATTGGTCAACATTTTTTAATTTTTCATCTTTCCTTTTTACAATATCGTTTAAGCCTCTATCTTTTTTGAATCTTAATTCTTCAAGATCTTGAGACTCTTTTTTATCATTTACATATTGAAAATATATGTTATTTTGACTATCTATTTTCAAAGGAAGCGTATCTTGAATCTTTTCTCCATTTTCATCTAATATCTTAAAAAGTTGTTCCATAGTTGAATATAGTTGTTTATCTGCATTATCTGTTTTTGTATAGGTAATTGTATAAGTCTGTTTGTTAGTTGCTAAAATATTTCCTTTTTGATCATAAATCTTTCCTCTTGGAGCTTTATCTGCTACAAATCTTGTTGATGTAACATCAGCTTTTTCTTTGTATTCTTCATAACTAAATACTTGTAGATATAATAACCTAAAAGTAATAATAGTAAATATTATACTCATAACAATGCATAAAACAGTATATCTTGAAACTTTCTTTTTCTTTTTAATTGTTGGTTTATTTACTATCATTTAAACCTCCATCTTTGCTTTGAATATTCGTCATTATAAATATTCATCACTACTTTATACACAAAGAACATTATTACACTATTATATATTCCCATAATGACACTTTTAGAAAATTGTATTTCAATATTTGCTAAGTAGAATATTATAAATACTCCAATATACTTCAACATTGTAATAACGAAAATAGAAATCACAGGAATTAACCTCTTCTCTTTTACTATTCCCGTTCCAATACTGCTTGCCAAAAGGCACAACAATAAATTTAGTAAAGAATTTACTCCAAAACCATTAAAAAAGAAAATATCTTGAAGTATTCCACTAACAACACCTACAAATATAGCCTTTTCTTTTCCATTTACTATAGAATAAGCAATAGCAGTTACAAATAATAAACTAGGACAAACATCTTTTATTGAAAAAAAAGGTAAAAACGAATTATCCAATATAAGTAAAACTATAGAAACTAAAATAATAATTAATTTTTCCATTTGCTTCCCTCTAATTATATTTAATTTCTCTCGTATCCTTTGGAGAGACAATAAATAATTCTTCTAATTTATTAAAATCTACATATGGCTTTACAATTGCACTTTTCATTACCCTTACCTTATCTTCTTCCACTTTTATTACTTCTCCAATTCTAATTTCCTTTGGATAAAGCATTCCTACTCCAGATGTCATTATTACATCGCCTTCTTTAACCTCTGATTCCATTGGAAGATCATATACTTTAGCTAAGTTTACATTTTTACTATCCGTAAAGCCTTTTATATACCCTGTGGCATCTCTGGTACTTTGAACCATAACACTTACTGCTATATTTTCATTAACTAAGGATTGTACTATACTCCAATTGCTTCCTACACTGGTTACCTGCCCCACTAAACCTTGAGCTGCTATAACAATCATACCTTTTTGCACATTGTCATCTTTACCTTTATTTACCACATAACCATTTAAAAAGCTTCCACCACTATTTGATTTAATGTCACATGCTATATAATTGTAATTATTTCTTTCTTCTGTGAATTTTAATACGTCTCTTAATCTGTCATTTTCTTCTTTTAAATCTGAATAAGTGGCTAATTTATTTTCAAGCTCTTGATTTTTCTTAACTAGCTCTTTGTTTTGTGCTTTTACTTCTGAAAAGTTTAAGAAGAAATCTAATGTTCCTTTAATTTTATTAGTTCCATTATATATTACACTTTGCAAGGGATTTAGAGTACTACCGGCACCATTTTCAATAATACTTCTATTTTCTTTCTTGACAGTATAAACTATTAACCCTAAAAAGCCAACTGACAGCACTATAATAGTTACTGCCAGTTTATTCCTAAGAAGCTTCATTTATTAACCTCTTTGATCTCTACTAATTTTATCAAAGTCTTCTAGTGCCTTCCCTGCTCCAAGTACTACACAATCAAGAGGTGCCTCTGCAATATGTACAGGCATATTTGTTTCTTTGTTTATTAATACGTCTAATCCTCTTAAGTAAGCTCCTCCACCAGCAAGCATTATTCCTTTGTCCATAATATCTGCTGAAAGTTCAGGTGGTGTCTTTTCTAATGTAGTTTTAATTGATTCTATAATCGCAAATACTGGTTCTTTTAATGCGTCTCTAACTTGAGTTTCTGTAATTTCAACAATCTTTGGAAGACCTGAAATTAAATCTCTTCCTTTTATCTCCATTATTTTTTCTTCTTCTTCAGTTGGATATGCTGATCCAATTTCCATCTTTACTTGTTCAGCAGTTCTTTCTCCAATCATTAAGTTAAATTCTTTCTTTATATAAGAGATTATTGATTGATCTAATTCATCTCCTGCTTTTCTAATAGATTTACTTGTTACTATACCACCTAAAGAAATAACAGCTACTTCTGTAGTACCTCCGCCGATATCAACTATCATGCTTCCTGTTGGTTCACTTACTGGAAGTCCTGCTCCAATTGCTGCTGCCATTGGTTCTTCCATTAATATAACATCTCTAGCTCCTGAAAGCTTTGTTGCTTCTTCAATAGCTCTCTTTTCAACTTCTGTAATTCCTGATGGGTAACAAACTATTATTCTTGGGTTCTTAAAGGCATTCTTAGTTGATACCTTTTCTATTAAGTTTTTTAACATTGTTTGTGCTATATCAAAGTCTGCTATTACACCATCTCTAAGTGGTCTTATTGCTACTATATTTCCTGGAGTTCTACCTATCATAAGCTTGGCTTCTGATCCAACTGCTAATGTTTTTTTAGTCATAGTGTTTACGGCAACAACTGATGGTTCTCTTAAAACAATCCCTTTACCTTTTACAAATACTAGGGTATTTGCAGTTCCTAAATCTATCCCCATATCTTTTCCTGATCCAAAAAATCCCATTCGTTTTTTCCCCTTCCGATTTTACATTAGTCCTCTCTCTTTGAGGCTAACAAATTTATTATTTCCTATTATAATATGGTCTACTAAATTAATTCCTATTATATTTCCACATTCTTTAATTCTTAATGTAATGTTTATGTCTTCTTTACTAGGCGTTGGATCGCCTGATGGATGATTATGACATATAATTATAGATGCACTATTTTTATCAATTGCCTGCTTAAATATTTCTCTTGGATGAACAATCGACGTATTTAAGCTGCCTTTAAAAACATCCTTAGTTCCAATAATTATATTTTTTGTGCTTAGTAATACTACCTTTAAAACTTCTTGAGTTAACTCATTCATTTCTCCTATAAGAAGATCTGCTAAGTCTTTTGGAGAGTTAATCTTAACATCTTTTTTCATTGCTTTTAGAGTTCTAAACCTTCTAAAAAGCTCTGATAAAGCTAAAATCTGAGAAGCTTTCCCAGTCTTTATGCCTTTTATAGATGTTATGTCATTAAAGCTTGCACTTAAAATTCCATCTAATCCCTCTAACTCTGATAAAAGTCTTCCACTTAATTGAAGTACATTTTCGCCTTGAGTTCCAGTTCTAAGTATAATTGCTAGTAATTCAGAATTACTTAAACTCTCAGCTCCATAAGTTAATAACTTTTCTTTAGGTCTTTCATTTTGTGGTATATCCTTAATTTTAAGGCTACTGTCCATGAGTTTATTACCTCCACATATATGATTACCCCTCTTATTCCCTGAAAATTATTGTACTTCTTCCAGCATAAATTTCAATTTGTTTAATGGAAGTCCTACAACATTATAATAACATCCCTTTATTTCCTTAACAAATATTCCACCTATACCTTGAATCCCATAAGCGCCAGCTTTATCTAAAGGTTCCCCAGTTTTTATGTATTCACGTATTTCATCGTCACTTATTTCAGAAAAACTAACTTCTGTAGCTAAACTTTCCTGCATTATTACATTTTTAACAGTATTAATAACCACTATCCCTGAATAAACTAAATGTGTTCTTCCTTGAAGTGATTTTATAATATTAAACGCATCGTCTTCATCCTTTGGCTTTCCAAGAATCCTATCTTCTAAGGTAACTATAGTGTCTGCTGATATTATAATTGAATCTTCATTCATTTTTCTTTGAACATCAAGTGCCTTACCTAAAGCTACGTCTTTAACATATTTGTCGATTGATCCGTTAAAAGGAACCTTACTTTCATCAAATTCACTGACTATTATATCAAAATCTTTGACTAATCTACATAGAAGTTCTTGCCTTCTTTCTGAAGCAGACGCTAATACTATTTTCATATATTCACATCCTAAAATAAAGAATCTAATGTATATTATTGACAAATAATATACATTGCAGACATGTTAATTTTTTAACTAAAAAATTATTAATTAAAAAAAGCATAGAAATGACAGTAAAGTGTATAAATCATTTCTATACCATATAGTTTATCATTTAAGATGTTCTTAAACAAGTCCGTTATATTAACTTATAGCTTTTTTTATACAAATGTAATTTTGTTGTAATAATTATTGATTATTTCTTTAGAAAAATAATCAATAAGCCTATGTTTCCATTTTCTGCAACACTTCATCAGCATGTTATTCTAATAGTCCACTCTGAAATAATCATAATACAACCCAAAATATACATTTCATCATTTACTTGTTAATTTTTTCATTTATCTCAACTTTTAAGCAACTTGTATAATTCCTGCATATTTTTACTATTATTCGTCTTATCTAACTCCTCTGGCAAAGCTTTTACATAATTATTTAAAGATTCTATTTTTTTAGATTTAACACCATCATCATTTATAACTGTATCCACCCATGCTTTAAATTCTGATGTCTTTATACTTTTCACTTCACTTTCTTGAAGTTTATTTGTAATTGTTAAAAAACCATCTATTATTTCTGTTATTTTTTTCATTTCACTATTATCACTTTGAATATTCAAATTAATTTTAGCAACATCAATCTTATTTGCTTTAAATTCTTGTATTTTTTTAATTCCATCCTGTTCTTTATATACTCCAGCTAATACTCTATACTTGCCTTCATCTTCTATTATAAAAGGCTCACAGTATTTTGATATAGAGGCTATTAATTCTTTTGCATTTTCTTCCTTAGAATAATATCCACATTGCAGTGCCATAAAGTTTTCTTCTTGGCTTCCATTATTTATTTCACTGGAATATTTTGAATTATCTTCAATTTGTTTTCCTTGAAAAATAAAATTGCTAATATATAAGCCACCGCCTATAGATATTGAAATAATAACTGCAATGGTAAATAAAAATTTTATCTTACTTGATTTCCCATATTCATATCTTGTGTATCTCATAGTATCCCCCCTTTTAATTATATTTATTCTATAAAATACACTTCTATGAATCCGCTTTACAGATTTTTAAATTGACACTGTACAGTTTACAATTTGAAATTATTCTTGAAAACTGTAGTTTTTCTTCAAACACATATTTTCGTAAACAAAAAAATACATCCTACTAAATAAATAGAAGGATGTAACTATATTTTTAATTAAGTAACTATCTCGTATGTATTAATTTTACTAACTAATAATTCTTCGCGCTGTTGCATATTTTTGTGAGTAATATCCATTTGACAAGGAACTTATCATTACAGGTTTTCCTGTTCTTGGTGCATGAATGAATTCACCATTTCCAATATAAATACCAACGTGACTTATTGAACCTTCTGTATTAAAGAAAACTAAATCTCCTGCTTTTAAATCACTTCTGTTTACTTTAGTTCCTTCTCCCACTTGAGTATATGTAGTACGTGATAGATTGGCTCCAAATTTATTAAATACATATTGAGTTAATCCAGAACAGTCAAAGGAATTTGGGCCAGTTGCTCCATAAACATATGGTTTTCCCAAGAATTTATATGCGTAATTAACAACTTGAGTTCCTTTACTAATAGCACCTCTTGAAGCTGTATCTGTGCTTCCACTATCTGATGTTCCTTGTCCATCTGAAGGTGCTTTAATTACTTTTGCTGTTTTAAGTTCGCTAGTCTTTAGTGTAATTCCTTTATTAGGTGTAAGTGTAGTATCAGCTTTAGCATTTTGAGTATTAATAAGGAATGCTCCTGTAAAAACAAAAGCTCCAACTATGCATTTTATAAGCATATTTTTTTTATTTCTCATATCTATTCCCTCTCCATAACCTAATTATAATTAATCTAGAAAACATTTTCATTCTTGCTTAAACCATCTTTTAAAATTTCAACATGTTCTTAGTATATTAATAAGTTGGATATCGGTCAAATTATTTACACTTTTTTATTTTTATTCTAACTAAAATATCTTCCTTTTTCTCAATATTCCTCTATTTTTTAATGATTCCCTCTAATTCTACATTTTTATTACTTTTTCTACCATACTATATATGACTCTAATCCCTTAATTTATGTTATTTTTATTCTTTCTTATATTAAAATATGACAAAATCCAAGTATAAATCTTCGTATAAGTATTAAGAATTAAAATATTTTTTTATATAAGTTCTAATTAATTTGTTGCCTAAAAAATATATACAATAACTAAAATATGTAGTTTATTTAATTAGAACATATATATTGCAGTTAACAATGAATGATAAAATTAAGTTGCAATATATATTAATAATTTTAATTTAAAATCATAAAAACAAAACCTGAGCATATTTAATTTACACTCAGGTTTTGTTTGCTTAATAAGTTCCCAATTGTGCTTCGCACTCTTTTTATAGGTTTAATAAGTTCCTAATTGTGCTTCGCACTCTTTTTATAGGGGTATATTTTTATTTATTATTCTCTTATTTCTTTAAGCACTTCTAATAAATATTCGAAGCATCTACGAGCAGATGATATACTCATGTGTTCATTTGGTGTGTGTATATCAAATATATCTGGTCCAAAGCTAATCATATCCAAATCACCTAGCTTTTCCTTAAACAATCCACATTCCAAACCTGCATGGATAGCAACTACTTCAGCTTCTTCACCATACATTTTAGAATATATTTCTTTACATATATCTCTTATTTTGGAATCAGTTTTATATGGCCATTCTGGGTATCCTGCATTAGTTGTAAATGTTCCTCCTAAAACTTCAGTTAAACATCTGTTTCTTTCAACTATTTCTTCTTTTAATGAAAATACCGAACTTCTTACCGCACTATGATATTCTATATTATTTTCATTAGTTTTTACTATGCCAAGATTTGTTGAACTTTCTGTTAATCCTTCTATTTCAGAACTTACTGTATTTATTCCATTTGGATACAAATATGATAAAGAAATTATTTTAGTTGTAGTTTCATCTGAAAATACTTTTTCTACTTTTTCTTCACTTTCTAGTACAACTATTTTTAAATCTGGATCTTTTATACCAAATTCTCTTTTAATATTTTCACATATCTTTGTTTTAGTATCAATTAATTTCTTTTCATCCTTTGAATTAATTGATACAACTGCTTCTGCTTCTCTTGGAATTGCATTATCTTTTGATCCACCATTCAATGAAATTAAATTGAAATCAACTTCCTTTTTAATTTCGTTTAGTAATCTTCCCATTAATTTATTAGAATTTCCTCTTCCTAAATGAATATCAGCTCCTGAATGACCACCCTTTAAGCCTTTAACTTGAAGAGTATATTCTTTCGTATTCTCTTTCTTATCTATCCATTTAATAATCATTGTGGATTGTGTTCTAATACCACCTGCGCAACTAACCCAAAGCTTTCCTTCTTCTTCTGAATCTAAATTTAAAACAATTTTACCGTTCAAATATTGTGGTTGCACCGCCATAGCGCCTGTCATTCCGGTTTCTTCATCTGTTGTTATTAATATTTCAAGAGCTGGATGTTCGATTGTATTATCTTCTAATAATGCCATTGCATAAGCTACTGCAATACCATCATCTCCTCCAAGTGTAGTTCTATCAGCATATATATAGTCACCATCAACAACTAATTGAATAGGGTCCTTATTAAAATCGTGTACTTTATCACTATTTTTTTCACATACCATATCCATATGACCTTGAATTATAACTACAGGTGCATTTTCATACCCTTTTGATGCTGGCTTTTTAATAATTACATTTAAAGCTCCATCTTGAATACATTCTAATCCTAAATTTCTTCCAAAATTAATTAAATAATCGCTTATTTCCTTTTCATGCCCCGATCCTCTTGGTATTTTGCTTATCTCCTTAAAATGATAAAAAATTCTTTCCTCTGTAATTTCCTCTAAATTTTTCATACTTTACTCTTCCTTTCGCCAATTATGTGATAAAATATCTTTATACATATCTTTTTTCTTAGTTTATCATAAAATACTACTATTATATTATTATATTTTTATTATTTTATGATTTATTATTTTACACACACTATAAGTATAATGTATAAAATTTTAATGTGAGGTGTCTATATGCAAAAAACAAAAATGATTTTTACTATTGGTCCAGCAAGTGATAATGAAGAAACTTTAAGAAAGTTTATTGAAATTGGAATGAGTGCTGCAAGATTAAACTTTTCTCATGGTACACATGAATCACACAAAGAAAAAATTGAATTAATCCAACGTATACGTAAAGACATGAATTCTTCAACAGCTATAGTTCTAGATATAAAAGGTCCAAAAATTAGAACTCATAACTTTATAAATGATGGTGTTACTCTTAATGACGGAGATAATTTTGATTTCATTTGTGGTGAAGAAATTCTTGGTGATGAAAAAAGATGTTCTATCTCATATGACGTCCTTTATCAAGACATAAAAGTTGGTGGAAAAATTCTTGTTGATGACGGTTTATTAAAATTTAAAGTTACTGGTGTTGAAGGTAAAACTATTCATACAACAGTTGTTGTTGGTGGAGAAATTAAGAACCATAAAGGTGTTAATGTTCCTAATGTAGTTATTAAATTACCATCAATTACTGAAAAAGATATTGAAGATATTAAATTTGGATGTAAAATGGGTGTTGACTTCATAGCTGCTTCTTTCATTAGAAAAGCTAGCGATGTTTCAGATGTAAAAAAAGTTTTAAAAGAAAATCATGGTGAGCATATAAAAGTAATCGCTAAAATAGAAAATCAAGAAGGCGTAGACAATATGGATTCTATAATCGAAGTAACTGACGCTGTAATGGTTGCCAGAGGCGATATGGGTGTTGAAATTCCAATTCAAAGAGTTCCTATAATTCAAAAACAAATTATCAAGAAATGTAATGAAGCTGGTAAAGTTGTAATAACTGCAACTCAAATGCTTGATTCAATGATTAGAAATTCTATTCCAACTAGAGCCGAAGCAAGTGATATTTGTAATGCCATTTTTGATGGTACTGATGCAATAATGTTAAGTGGTGAAAGTGCTTCTGGTTTATTCCCTATAGAAGCTGCAAAAACAATGTCTAAAATAGCTCAAGAAGCTGAAGAATATTTAGATTATGATCATTTAACTTCAAGACTTAGAGAACCATCTCTTAATGATTATGCATCTGCAATAAGTTACTCAGCTTGTAGAACTGCAAATATGTTACATGCAAAAGCTATTGTTGCTGCAACAAAGAGTGGTGCAACTGCTAGAATTCTTTCAAGATATAGAGTTAAAGCTCCAATTATAGCTATAACACCTTATGATCAAGTAAGAAGAACGTTAAATTTAAATTTTGGAATATGTCCTATGAAATGTGAAATGTTTAATACTACAGATCAAATCTTAACTGAAGCTAAGAATATAGTACATGAATTAGGTATAACTAATGCTGGTGATGATATAATAGTTGCTGCTGGAATGCCAACAACTCATACCGGCGGAACTAATATGTTAAAGATAGAAAAAATTTAGATCAATTTACAATTGACAATTTTAAAGGGCAACTTACAATTATTACATAATTCCCTTTGAAAATTGAATCATTAAAATAAGACTCTACTAATCAAATTCATAATTTGATTAGTAGAGTCTTTATTTATTTCAAAGCCCCATAGGGCTTTGTTTCTTAACAGTTAACTTTTAATTGCCCATAGGGTATCCATAAAGGGCATTAACAACTGATCTAACTTCTAGTCAAATTTAAATCCTTTAAGTAAATCTCCTAAAGAAGTTCCTTCTCCATCATTATCAACATAATTAAGATATTCTTTATTAGTTTCTAATGCATCTTTAATGCTTAAAGCTATTTTCTTTTCTTCTTTATTGAAAGTTAATACCTTTACTTTTACCTTTTGGTTAACTTCTAATACATCTGCTGGCTTTGTTATATGTTCATCTGCAATTTCTGATATATGTACTAATCCTTCTATACCATCAAATAATTCAACAAAAGCTCCAAATGAAGTAAGGCGGACAACTTTACCTTCTATTAAATCTCCTTCTTTAATATTGTCACCATGTAATGCCCATGGTTCTTTAGCTACATCTTTTAATATTAAAGATAATCTTTCTTTTTCCTTATCTACATTTCCTATGAATACTTCTACCTTATCTCCTTCTTTAACTACATCTTCTGCTCTATTTACTCTTTCCCAAGATAAGTCTGAAATGTGAATCAAGCCTTCTATTCCACCAATATCAACAAAAGCCCCAAATTTAACTAACTTCTTAACAACACCTTGTCTTTTATCCCCTTCTATTAAACTATCCCATATAACTTTTTTATTTTTGTTATATTCAGCTTCTTCAATTACTCTTCTTGAACCTACAACTTTATGATTATTAAAATCTAATTCTGTAATTTTAACTTCTAGCTCTTTACCAATTAAGCTGCTAAGTTCAATTCTTTCTCTGCCTGCAAGAGAACCTGGAATAAATACTCTTATATTTCCATAATAAGCAATTACTCCACCTTTAGTTTCTTCTTTAACTTTAACTATAATATTTTTTTGTTCTTTAAAAGCTTGCTTTATATCTTCTTTTTCCTTAATTGCTAAAACTCTTACTAATGAAAGCTCAACATAACCTTCTCCATCATTTGGAGATAAAACATATACATCAATTTCATCATCTTTGTTAACTACTTCTCTAGGATCTTTTCCATCTGCTGATAATTCTTCTTTAGATATTAATCCATCAAAAGCATAGTTTATGTTAACTGAAGCTTCTTTATCATTTACTTCAATAACCTTTCCCTTTAAGATGTCTCCTCTATTTAATTTTTTTACATCATAATCATTAAAAAAATCACTCATGCTGCCTTGTATTTCTTCATTAGACATTAATAATCACTCCTTAAATTATAACTTTTCTACTTATTATATTAATCTAATAAAAACGTTTATACAAGTCTGTGTTAATGTACTATAATGTACTTAGATGAAAATCTGTTTCATAGAATTTTTAATAATCAAATTGACAATAGATTCTACTAAGCTTAAAACGAATTCAATGTAAAATATAAGAAAAGTTTAAATTTTTTTCTTTAATTGTAATTTGGCTTATATCAACGCTTTATAATTTTATACTCTCAAAGATTATTAAAATGAACTGTTTTGACTTCATAATAATTTTCTGCAGTTTATACAATTTATATACTGACTATCAATCTTTGCTCAAATATATTCACATAAATATAAAAAATATTTAAGTAGTATCAAATACCATTTAAAACATTAGTAAATACTACTATATAAAAGATAATCAAACCTTTATATAGGATATTTAATTCTAATCATCTTTTTTAAGGTTTTTTTGGTGTTTTTCCATATTGTGTATAGGTACTCTTTTATATATAATAAATACATAATCTTTTAAGGGGTGATCACTATTCATGAGATTAAGAAGAAATATGTTTTAACTATACTTTTAACCTTTATCTTTGCATTTTCAAATTTACCCTTAGATATTTTATCCTATACGGGTATAACACCATCTGATAGCACTGTAGCTTTTGCTAAATCTAGTGGGAGTAGGTCAAGCTCCAGTAGCAAATCGAGTGGCAGTTCAAGCTCAAAGAGTGGATTTAGTTCAGGTTCTGTTAGTGGTTCATCGAGTAAATCTTCTAATAGTAGTTCATCCTCTAGCAGTGCTACGGATTCTACTAGTTCCAAAAGTGCTGAAGGTTTTAAATCAGGTGATTTTTCAAGTGGCAGCAGTGGTTCAAAGGTTAACTCAGATTCTGGTTCAACTTCTGAATCAAGTTCAAGTTCTGATTCAGGTTCGACTTCCAAAAGTGCTGGGGCAGGTTTTAAGAGTGGTTCATACTCCACAACTGATAAGGATAAAACTGACAATGCTTCTGGTTCTACAAACACTAACACAAGTAATACAAATGATAATAAAAGCAATAATACCCAAAACTATAACACTGGTTCTAATAGGAATTCCTTCTTCTTCTTTGGCGGTGGGGGTGGATTCTACAGACCATTTTATTTCGGCTCAGCTTCGAGCTCAATAATTAATGCTTTAGTTTTAGTGGTAATATTTATATTAGCCATAATCTTAATAAAAATATACTTAAATAAAAAGAGAAAATAATAAATTTTTGGAGGTATTAATATGGGAATTTTTACAAGAATGTCAAATATGCTTAAAGGAAAGGTAAACTCTACATTAGATGAAATGGAGAATCCAGTTGAATTATTAGATCAAAAATTAAGAGATATGGATGAACAATTTAATAAAGCTAAATTAAGTTCAGCTCAAATTTTAGGTAATGTTCATGAAATTGAAAAAAAATTAACTAATGCAAAAAAAGAATCTGAGGATTATGATCAAAAAGTAAAATTAGCTTTAAGTAAAGGAAATGAAGACTTAGCTAAGAGAGCTTTAGTTAAAAAAGTTGAAACAGATAAGAAGGTTTCTTCATTACAATCAAGTTATGATACTTCTAAGGTTCAAGCTGATGCATTAAAAGCAAATCTTCGTGCTTTAGAAGAAGAAATCACAAAGACTAGAAACTACAGAGATGAAGCTGCTGCAAGATTTGCAAATGCTGAAGCATCTCAAAAAGTTAATGAAGTCCTTGCAAATGTACAAACTAAGAGTAACTCAATCCAAATTGATAGTATTGAAAGAAAAATTCAAAGAAAAGAATCACTTGCTCAAGGTTTAGGAGAATTAAGAAACATCGATAATTTTGATAGTGAATTTGAAAAATTAGATGAAGTTGACTTAGATCTTGAATTGGCAAAATATAAATCTAATTAGGTGAAAATATGGATAACGATATTGATTTTATTAATGGAGAAAGAAGATACTGGGGGAAAATTTATACCGACGTAGCTTATGCTATAAGTGAAATATCTCCCTTTGTCTCTGAAAGAGATTTAAGTATAAGAAAATATGTTACTAAAGCACCGATTCTTCAGCAATATGTTAAACTTTTAGATTCTGCTGAAGCTGACTGCAACAAGAAATCTTTATTTTCAATGTTTAAATCGAATCCAAGCATTACTTTGCTTCAAGACTATAAAGCAAAGAATAAAGAACACTTTAAACAATTAGAAAAGTGTTCCGAATGTACATGCTTAAGCTGTGCTTTTGAATGTAATTTCAAAAAATGTTCAAGCTGCCGAAGTGGCTCTCGGCTTTACTTTTGTGATAAAAAGAAAGTTAATGTAAGAAAATTTGATGATTTCACATTAGATCTTACTAACAATGATACTGGAAGAGTTTCAAAATATACAGTTTTAGGTGTTGTTGAAGATTGTGAATTAGATAGGTTGTACATCTTATTACAAAATTTAAGTAATTCTAGCGATAAATTAGTACTTTATTATTACCCAGGAATTAAAGATGATTCCTATGGTGAAATAACAGATGCTAAAGAATTTGATTTTGTTGTTGAAACTTATCAATGTGCTGAATAAATAATAATGCAGAAGTTGTTCTAAATTTACTTGTCCTAAACTTAGCCTAGGAAGTAGATTTGAACAACTTCTGCTTTTTATTTAACCTTCATCATACATAGCAAACTGCTGCATTTCTAATTCTTTTCTCTTTTCCATTTCTTTAAAACAGTAATTTATTATATCACTTCTTTTTATTATTCCTATAAACGTTCCATCATCATCAGTTACTGGCACGAAATTTTGGCTTACAGCTAATGATATTAAGCTTTCTATATTAGAAGTTATAGATACTGATTTATGGACTATTCTTTTGTTTATTTCTTTAACCCTTATGGACTCAGTATTTTTGAAGCTCAAATCCTCAGTATTTTTTAATTTCCATAATAGGTCTCCTTCAGTTAAAGTTCCTACATACTTTCCTTCTTTATCTATAATTGGGATTGCCGTATAACCATAGCGCTCCATTTTTTCCATGACTTGTCTCATTGTTGATTCTTGATTTCCACATACTACTTCGTTTTTAGGTGTAAGAAAAAAGGCTATATTCATAAATAAAATCCTTTCCTTAAATGTATTAGTTTGATTTTGTCACAAATCTATTTTACCATATTTAAAGCTAAAATTCTTTAACGAAATTATTACTTATTCGTGAATATTTATTTAAAATCACCTTTATTCATCAGAATTTTCTAATTTATAAACATAATTTAAATATACTTCGCTTTTTACAATGCTATTAACTTCATTATATGCTTCTTCTCCTTTTAAGGTCTTTTTTACTAAAACTTCGCATAAAACATTGCTCTTACATTTAGGACATATGCCTACAGCTGCAAATCTCCAATTTAAAAGTTTTATTGGTGTTTCCAATTCAATCTTTTTACCACACTTAGGACATTCCATCCTTAATTTTTCTTCATCAATTTTAACATTTTCAAGATTTGAAACATGTATTGCTGGCATGTTATATATATCGTTAACTAAATAATTTTTTATTACTCTAGAATTATATACTCTTCTAAATACCTCAACTGTATATTGAGCATCATTTAATGCATCATGAAGCTTTGTTTCATCTACCTTGATTTTAAGTTCATCTAAGGCTGCCTTAAGTCCTAGAGCTTTCTTATGCGCTAGTATTTTAGTTACATATTCTTGAATATCTAAATATTCATTAAGCCAACTTAAATCCTTGTAATTATAATAATTTGCATTTATTATTAATTCTACAACATCATCTTTTGCCCATGAACAGAGAACATCTCCTTCTTCAAACATATCTCTAAGTTTTCCTATAGCTTCTTCAAAGGTTACTCCCTTTTCATTTAATATATCCATGTCTATCTTTGTGATTTCAGTTACTACAGGATTTATTACAGGAAATATACTAGGTTTAATATATTCTCTAATTTCACTTATAGGCTTCATGTATTTATCTACCTTTACAGCCCCTATTTCTATAATTTCATTTTCTAATCCTCTTGAATCAAAATTACCATGTTCTTCAAAGAAGTCCTTATGATAATTAGTTATATTTTTTAAATTGTTAAACTCCAAATCAATAATAATGTACCCCATACTTATTCCTTTCTTCAGTCAATTTAAATTTCTATCCCTGCAAGCTTCATTAAATGAATTGCATTTTGTGTTTCACTTTTTCCTTTTCTCAATATATAGTCAAATTTAATTTTATCATTTTCATAGAATTCTCTAAAGTTATAATTTATTATATTTTTACTTTCCTCTTCTAAAGCACATAATTCTAAATCATGAGTAGAAACAAGTCCTACCCCACCATATTCAAGCAATTGCTTAATTAAAACTATAGCTCCAATATGCCTATCCTTTGAATTAGTTCCTTTAAATATTTCATCTAAAAGGAAGAATATCTTTTCTCCTCTTTTGCAAGCTTCTATTAATATTTTTATTCTTAAAATCTCTGCATAAAATGAAGAAATACTTTCTTCTAAATTATCCTTAGTTCTCATACAGGTATATATATTCATAATTCCACATGAGAATTTTTCAGCACATACTGGTGATCCTATATAGCTAAGAAGCAAGTTTACACCTAAAGTTCTTAAAAATGTACTTTTTCCAGACATATTAGAGCCTGTAATTAATGATACCTTATGCTCTCCTCTTAATGAAAATGTGTTTTTAACAGCTTTTTCTCCAATTAATGGGTGCCCAATGTTTATCCCTTCTATTTCATTTTCATTTAAAATTACTGGATAAGCCCAAGTTTCATTTTCAAAGGAAAGATTAGCTATACTGCTTAATGCATCTATTTCATGCATTACCTCAAGCCAATTTTCAAGTTTTTCACCATTTCTTTCTCTCCATTTTTCTAAATTCTTCATTAAGAAAACATCTGAAAATATAACTACATTTAATATTAAATAATATGCATTATATTTACTATTTCCTGCCCAATCTAGTATATTAGAAAATTTCTTCATTTCTTCTTTGCAACTTGAATTGTTATTTTTTAATTTACTGCTTAAACTTATTAAATATAAAGAATCAAATTTTTCATCTTCTATTAAACCTAAGATTTTGCTATATCCACTTACACTAGCTTTTATTGAATCAAATAAATTAATTTCCTTTGCCATGCTCTTAGATAATATCCTAAGAACAATAAAATTTACCATTAAATCTAAAATCAAAAAGGATTCTGGAACTATTTTCTTTATAGCTAAATATATTGAGAAAACTGTTATAAATATAAAAGTACAAGCAATTGCTACCCTTAAAGGACTTGAAGCTTCTTTTTCCTTACTCCATTGAATTAAGCTTAATAAATCCATATCTTTTGATTTCTTTAGCTTGCCTTCAACAATTAATTTTTGTCTCCACTGCGCTTTTTGCCCTAATTCCCTTATAGCCTCTTGTCGTTCTTTTATATCAATATTATTTAAAACCTTTTCTCTCTTTAGTAATTTCGCTAATTCTTCTCTTCCACCCTTAGTAACTGTGGAATTAATATATTGGAAAATAGAATTATTTCCAAACACATCTAAGTCATTTGTGAATGGATGATCTTCTTCTAAATATTCTATCCCCTTATCTTTAAACTGCCTGAATTTTCCCAATACTCTTTTAAGTCCTTTTTCATTAATTTTTATTAATAAATCAAGCCTATTTTTATATTCAAATATGCTGTTATGATAAATTACCAAGGTTAAAAAAACACCTATAAAAAATATAGTTACAATAACAATTGTTCCTATTTTATTTTCTCTATATAAAAAGTAATCAATCAAACCATATAATATTAATACAGCTAATCTGCTCCAACCAACAACATTTACTTTGGTACTTACAGCACTGCTTTCTTTGCTACTTTTTTCTATATTATTTTTATAAAATTCTTCTGCTAAATTCATGCTACCTCCTTAGGTAATTTTATTTTTTTACCTTATTTCTAACTAATAAATTTCTTTTATTGGCCTTATCTGGTTCTATATCAAATTTATTCAAAGATAATATAAATGAAGATAATTTTGAGTGTCCATAATTTCTTGTATCAAAATCTGGATAACGCATATTAAGTTTAGTTCCAACTTCCCCCAATCCTACACATCCCTCTTCATCTGATCTCTCATCTATTATGTTCTTTATAGATTTTATCACTTCGCCTCTATTTGCCAAACCTTCTTTAGGTACCTGTTGCTTTTCTAACGTCTCGTCTTCACCACTAACATCTGTAATACTTCCAGCTAGAACTTCAAGATATTTAAACTTTTCACAAGCTGATATGAAAGGTGTAGGTGTTTTCTTTTCACCCATGCCAATAACATACATTGCCGCTTCTCTTAAACGTGCAGCAAGCCTTGTAAAATCACTATCACTGGAAACAATACAAAATCCATCTACATTTTTTGAATAAAGTATGTCCATGGCATCTATTATTAGTGCTGAATCTGTTGAATTTTTACCTGTCGTATAACTATACTGCTGAATTGGCGTAATAGAGTAATTAAGTAGTACACTTTTCCATGAAGCAAGTTGTGGTTTAGTCCAATCTCCATAAATTCTTTTATACGTTGGCGTTCCATGATTAGACATCTCATCAAAGATAAATTTTATATATTTATCTGATACATTATCTGCATCAATTAAAACTGCAATCTTTTTATCATTCTCCATTTGGTATAACCTCCCCAAATAATTTAATATTGTCTTTAATATTCTTGTAGCTGATAATTCTATATAATATTTTCACTCTTAAGTGTTTTATTAAATCTTTTTGACTCTTGTATAACTTAATCAAGCATTCCATGATTCACTTGTGCTACTCACCTCATTCTTATTTTTCTTATATAATAAATATTGTATCATTTTTCTATCTAATTTTGACTATCATTCTTATATTTTTTATGATTATAATTTAACCATATAACTCAATATTCTACCACAAACTATCTTCTTTATATTCCTTAGTTTCAATTATTTTTTCCTTATCAATAAATCCATCTATAAATGAAATTATATTCTGTTTATCTCTTTCTTTAATCTTGTACTTGCCAGTACCACTTGTAGATTTTCCAATTAATTCAAACTGCAAAATGAATTTTCCTTTTGCATATTCAATAAAATATATTTTTTCAATTTCACTATAATTAATAATTTTATGAAGAAAAATAGAATCTTTAGGACTATAAATTCCATTTTCATAAAAATTAATTTTAGAATTGTTCTTATAATTTACTGGTAAATCAATAATGGCCACAGCAATTATAAAAATATCCATAAATATTTCTATAGTTGTTGCTTTATCCATATGCATTATTGTATTAAAAATATATACCATCCAAGCAAGATAGGCATAATACGAAACTTCTACTATAAGTTTTCTTTCTTTAAAATTGTTACTCCTCTTAAATGAAATAATATCATTTACTAAAAAAAATAACATGAAAATGACAATAAAAAAATATAAAACATATGTAACCCATATAAATTTATATGATAATGCCAATGCTGCAAAAACAATTACTATTATTATTCCCCAACCTAAAACTTTTTTATTAACTTTCATTAAATTCCCCCTCTCAGCAACTTTATCTCAATATTCCATACTATAATTACAAAATAATCATATACTTTTGATAATTATAATGTTTTTCCATCATTTTCAAAATGATAACCATTCTCCCACTATTATAACTATTATTTACTAAATAATTAAGTGTTTTTATAAATAATAATATTAAAACAATATATTTCATATAAATAAAATATAGCGAAATAAAAAAGACAATATACATTTTGATTTTAATGTATATTGCCTTAAACATTTTTTAATTTTTATTTATATTTATTTTTCAATCTAAAATTAACATTAAGTCCCTTTGAATTAAATCTTTACTATTAATTAGAATTTCTTTATAAAAACTTTGATTTCTTAACTTCTAAGTTGAAAACGTCCCATCATTAAATCTAATAATTCTGCTTGAGCTGTTAATTCTTCACTTGCTGCTGCACTTTCCTCTGAGGTTGCTGAATTTGATTGAACTCAATCTGAAATTTCTTTTATCCCTATATATATATTTGTTCAATTGATTGTGCTTGCCCTTGACATGCATTAGTAATTTCTGCAACTAATCCATCAGATTTTTATGCTCTTTCTGTTACCTGCTCTAAATCTATTGGTGTCTTATCAGATAATTTTTTGCCTTTTGTTATAGCTTGTATTGCTTGTTGAATTAACTTTGAGGTTTTCTTAGCTGCCTTTGAACTTTGATTAGCTAAATCGCTTACTTGGTCAGCTACTACTGCAAAGCCTTTTCCAGCATTTCCAGCTCTTGCAGCTTCAATAGCTGCATTTAGTGCAAGTAAATTTGTTTGAACTGCTTACCATCAATTGCCATCAATAATATTTTGAGAAGACTCTTAAATATTATTCATGGCAATTAACATTTCTTCCATCTACTTATTGTTTTTTTCTATATTATTAAGTAATTCAACTGATATCTTAATAACATTTTCAGAAAATCATGTACATTAACTACATATATGTAGTTTAATTATTAGAAAATATATATTTAATACTTACCTTTAAATCTTAACTATTCTTATTTTCTTAAAATAAAAACGACTCTTACAAAGTCAATAACTTTCATGTATAAAGCCAAAAGAGATTCTAGATAGTTTTGTTAAAACAAAATGTCCTATCTAAAATCCCAATCAAAAAGCATGCATAAAAAGAAATGCACCCTATCGTATAAACAAAAAGTTTATCGATAGAGTACATTTTATAAATATTATCTGAATATAGCAGGTTATTTTATTCTTTTGATAAACATCTATATATTTCATCTAGATTATATTTAATTGATTTTATATAATCTTTATCATCTTCCTTAGATTCTAATGTTAATATTGGCACAACCTCTGCTCCAACTTCTTTTGCTAAAGTCTGTGACACTTTAGGACTTGCTAATGATTCTGAGAAAATAGTCTTTATATTATTTTCTTTACAAAACTTAACTAAATCTTCTAATTGCTTTGGTGTTGGTTCTCCTTCAGCAAATAAATTTTCTACTGATTTTTGGGTTAAGCCAAAATCTCTACATAAATATCCAAAGGCAGCATGACCTGTTACAAAGTTCTTTTTATTTAATGCATCAAATTTAGGTTTATATTCACTATATACATTTTCTAATTCATCTTTAAACTTTTTATAATTTTCCTCATAGTAGTCTTTGTTCTTTTCATCTAATTTAACAAGAGTATTTTTTATGTTTTCAGATTGTATTTGTGCATTTTTTACACTTAGCCAAATATGAGGATCAACAGCATTTTCTTCTTTTCTAACTTCAACACCAGTGCTTGAATCCAGAATAGTTACACCCTTTTCCTTAATAGTTTCATTAACTTGATCTACCCAACTTTCCATACCTAATCCATTATAAATGAAAACCTTGCTCTTGATTAATGTTTCAAAATCTTTAGTTTTAGGTTCATAATCATGTGGCTCCATATTCTCTGGTACTAAACAAGTAACTGTAACTTTATCTCCAGCTATTTTTTCTGTAAATTCTTTTAGTGGATATATTGAAACGATAATATTTAATTTATCATCCGTTATATTTTTTGTTATGGTTTCAGTTTTAGCGTTACAACCTATTAATATAACCCCTGTTAAAATGGCTAAAACTCCCGAAATAATTTTCTTTTTCATATTATACCTCCGCTTTTGCATCTGATTTGCATTTGCAACTCTGTTTATAATATTACTTTTATTATTCAAATATGTCAAGGCTAAGGATAATTTAAATTTATATCAGACGAAATCTGAATTTACCTTTATATAATTAAATTAATCCTTTATATGATCTTAATTTAGCAGTACCATATTATATTCATATGAGTTATCGTCTAATATCTTCTGCTCTACTTCCTGGCAGGTAAATAAAATCACTTGAGCAAAATCTTCCTCAATTAAAAGCTCTAATGCCTTTTTTCTCCTGTCATCATCATATTGTACAAAAGCATCATCTAAAAATATTGGAACTTCTTTATTTTTAAATAACATATTTATAAAAGATAACCTTAAAGCTAAATATAGTTGGTCTTTAGCTCCATTACTCAATATATCTCCATCAAAAAGCATTCCATTATTTCTTACCTTTAATTTATAATCTTCAGCTATCTTAGCTTCTTCATAACCGCCGTCTGTTAATAAATTAAATTTCTTTATAACTTTACTATTTAAATCTGGACCAACATTTTTTCTAATTTCATCAAAAGATTCTTGAAATAAGTCACTTGCTAAATTCAACGCTTTAAATTCCTTCTGCAGCTTTGTAATTCTTTCCTCATCAATTAATATATCCTCTTCTATTTCCGGAATTTCTCTCTTACCTAAAAATCTTTTTTCTATAAGATGCTCTAAATCCTTTATTTCTTTTTCTACCTTCAATAATTCATCGGACTGCCTTCTGATTTCAACATCTATTTCTTCCTCTGATTCATAAGAATAATTTATGTCTTGGCTTATTATTTGCTTCATTTCGTTCTTGATTTCATCTATATTTCTATCCTTAAGCAGAACCTTATAAGTTTCTTCTACACTTTCGAGAGCGCTTTTTATTTCCTTCATTTGATTCATTTTGTCTTTATATTCTTTTAACTTAACGTGCATATCTACTATTTGCACATCTTCTAAACCAAGTATAGAAACTTTTTTTCTTATTTCCTCTTCTTTATCAATTAGCTGCTCATCAATATTTTCTATTTCTTTCTTAATTCCATCAAATTCATATTCACTTCTATTTATATTTGACTTTAATTCTTCGTAAATCTCAACTTGTTCTAATACCTCGTCTAAGGATTGACAATCTAATACATTATATAAAGAAGCTATTACACCTTTATTTCTATTATAATTTGATTTCAAATTAGTAATATCATATTTATTGATTTCCTCTTCCTTATTATTGATAATTAATATCATATTATCCTTATAGCTTTTATATTTATCATATTGAGTAAGCTTATTAATAAACTCCTGATAACTTCCAGCTTTAGTTTTATTAAGATATAAATTTAACTTATCTTCACATTCAGTGATTTTTTCTTTTAAATTTTCAATTGCTTTATTATTGTTTTTAATAATATCCATGTTTTTTATCTCTAAAGAATATTTTAAATACAATTTAATTAGCAAAATGAATACAGGAATACTTATTATAACAACAGGAATAATCTGCTTTATAACTGAATAAACAAAAATTAAAATACTAATAAAACCTGCTAAATAAATAGCTTTTATTTTTTTATCAAGATTCTTTAAGCTGCCTTTTGTTTTAGTGTAACTTTGATTTTCTATTTTATATTTTAATTCCTTTAGACCTTCTTTATAAAAATCTAGTAATTCTTCGATTTCACTTCTATGTTTTTCTATAAATTCTAAATTACTAATACCATTAGCCTGCTTATTAATATCCATTTTAAATCTAGAAATTGAATTTTGAATATTAACAATATCACTGAGCTTTTCTTCTAAATTCTTTTGGTCAATTTTTAAGGAATATATCTTTTCTTTAATATTATTTCCCATAGAAGATATAACATTGTAATTTTTTATATTTTCAGTCTTTTCCTTTAATGATTCCTGGAGTTCATAAAATTTATTCGTCTTTTCTTGTTTTATATCTAATAAACTTAAGTATCTTGAGCACTTTTCATTAATTTCCTCTAAAGACTCAAAGGTTATATAATCCTCGCCTTTTTTAAGTTCTTCACTTATAGCTTCCTGTTTTCTTTTTAATTCTTCGCCTTTTATTAAATAATTGCTGATTTCCTTATAATCCTTTTGAAGCTTTACCTTTTTCACATATTTTTTATATAAATCTAATTTTTTAATTTGTTCTTTTATATTTATCTTACATTGTTTCTTCTTTAATAAACTTTCCTCATTATCAACATTTTCTTCTGCTAATTTATAAGCTTCCCATAACTCAACTTTAAGAGAATTGTGATTTTCTTTTAATAAATCAAGCTCTCCGCCCTTTCTAGTAGCTACTAATTGCTTTTTCCTTTTTTCCAGCTTTTCAATAACCTTTCTTACAGAAGTGTTTTCATCACCAGAATTATATATATTAGTTATCTTTTCCATGATTTCTTCTTCTTTATCCTTCGAAACCATAACCCCTAGCTGGCTTATAAATAAAGTCTTAACAAAAGTTGCCAGATTTATACCAAAAAAATATTTTCCAGGCTCATTTTTATGTTCAATTTCTACTATTTCTCCAGTTATCTCATCAAGAATTTCACAAGTATCTTCTTTTTTGCTCATTCCAAAACTTCTTTTTATAATATAACTTTTTCCCTTAAAATCTATTATGAGTTCACCGGAAATTCTCTCCCCTGTTAAAGGTAAATATTTTTTCCGATCATTATCCTTACCTCTTGAATTATCAATTCCATATAACCATATTTTAATGAAATTTTCTATAGAGCTTTTCCCTTGTTCATTTCTGCCATAAATTAAATTAAAACCTTTGGTAAAATCTAAACTCTTTCCCTTTATTCCAGCAAAGAATTCAATATTAACTCTCTTAATTAATATATCATTCATAAATCTTTACCTCTTCACCTGAAATACTTTGAAGTCCTATCTTTAGTGCTAAAGTTATAATTTCTCTTTCCTCTTCTGTTTCTGCATTTTCTAATTTTTTATATATTTTTCTAGCAAAGATACTCTTTAAAGAATATCCTTCAATCAATTTGTTTATATCAAGTTTAATTTCACTTCTATCTATAATTTTCACAAAATAAAATTCATTCTTAAGTAATTCTTCTAAAAATTCTTCATTTAATGTGAATTCTTCACTTACTTCTCCTATTAAAATTATCTTATAAAAATTATTTTTTCTATCATCAATTGGGATTTCATTAATAATCTTATTTTTAACCTCATTATATCCAAAGCAGCCCTTAATATTTATTTCTTTTTCATAATAATTTCTAATTGAGGTTCTAATAAACTTGCCTTCTAAAAATTTATTTTGAAGTTCTATTAAAACTATTCCCTTATCCTCAAGCTCATCAAAGCCTCTACCTTGAGGACAGCCGCTATAACTGTAATAAGTGTTTTGAGCCTTCTTTATCTCTGAAAACTTATGTCTGTGACCTAAAGCTATGTAATCCACATTAGTTTTAGCTATTTCCTCTTCTGTAATAGGATTATAATCATTTCCATCTTGAGTATTTGTAATTTCACCATGAAGAACCATTATATTATTATAGCCTTCTACTCTCTTAACATCTGTTAATAAAGATTTATTAACATGAGAAGTATTAAAACCAGCTCCCCAAACGACAGTGTCCAAATCCTTCAAGATTATGCTTTCCATACTCCCTTTAAAGATATGAACATTTGCAGGCCATTCTACAATACTATAGAAAGATTTTTCATTAATAGGATCATGATTCCCTGGGCTTATAAATACCTTCACCTTACTTATGCTCTCAAAACAGCTTTTTATAAAATAAAGAGTAGTTTTATTTACTGATAAATTATCAAATATATCACCGGAAATTAAAAGAATATCTATTTCTTTTTCTAATGTTATTTTTATTATTTTTTCAAAAACTTGCTTTAATTCTTCTTTGCTTTTTAAAGACTCTTTTGGTCTCATCCCACTAAAGGGAGTGTCAAAATGTATGTCTGCTGTATGTAAAATTTTAATTTTTTTCATATTAATCACCTGTAATTAAATTTTTATAATCTTGTTTTAATTTTATTTAATTTTTGTAACCTTAAGTTTTATTTACAAATTCAAATTACGAACTTTTGTTCTAATTCTATCACGAAATTAGTAAAGAGTCCAAAGGGATTGTCCATATGTAATAATTTTCAAAAGAATAAAAAAAACAAGAGATACATTGCACATCTGTGTAATGTATCTCCCGTTTTAGAATATGAATATATTCATACTATTTCTAGTATAAATTCATTTTTGAATTTAATTCAGAACCATAAGATTCCTATTATATTCTATGTTCATATTCCTCTACCATTCTCTTTACCATTTCCCCGCCTACTGAACCACATTGTCTTGAACTTAAGTCTCCATTATATTCTGTAAATGGAACGCCTAGTTCTTGAGCTACTTCGTTCTTGAATTTTGATAAACCTTGTTTTGCTTCTGGAACTAAAACCCTGTTATTACTGTTTGACATAACGATTCCCTCCTCGGCTAATATGGTATTATCAGTAGAAAAAACTTTTTTAAATTTCCCCTGCCGATAATAGTATTTTAACCCTTAGAAAGTTTTTTATTCTAATTAATATAAGGATAAACTTCAAAATTTATCCTTACTCCAATCACAGTAAATTATAAAAACTTACTTCTTATTATATTTCATATTTTTTTCTATGATTTTATCCGACTAATACTTTCTTCTTCCGTATTATGCTCCATAATTTTAGCTTACTATACAACTAAATGCTTTAAAGTAGCTTCTATATCTGTTTTGATATCGACAAAGTTATTATTTTTTTCTTTTATAAAATAAGTTAACAAATCAATAGCAATTAATTTATATTCATTAATATCTTTCTCAGAAATTAAATTTTCATCTTTAATTTTAATTAAAGATCTATCCATGTCTTTGAAAAATCTAACTATTTCATCTTTAACTAATTCTTCTGATATAACATCTTGACTTATAGTTAATAATCTTTTTCTAAGATCTAATACTTTCATTGGAAATAATAAATACATGTTTTTTTCAAATAACTGCTTGAAATCATACTTCCAGCTTTTCATTACATTAACCTTATATTCTATACTTTCGCCTTCTGATTCTTCTTTGAATTCAAAAGTATCTGGTACTTGAATATTTGAATTAAACATTATTAAAAATCTGTTACAATTATCATTTGACTCTTTATTTAGGCTATCCATATTATCATTGTCATATTCTTTTTTCTTCTTATTTAGATTTATTACATTGATACAATTATTTTCACAATCTAATTTAGATATTATTATTGCTATATTTTGATCATCTACAGTTTCAAATTTAATTTGATATTCAAATTTTCTATAATCATCTTCTGCTAAAATTCTCATGTTATATATAGAATTTTTCAAATTTTGTTTTTGATTATTTTTAACATATTTAATTTTAGTATCAGTACTTAATTCATCATTGTACATAGAATTTATAAATTCTATTAATGGCACCTTATTACTAAAAGAAAAAACTCTCTCTATAATTGTGTTTAATTTTTTTTCATATCTAGTTTGATTATTTTTTAAATCAATAAAATAATTTTTATTTTTTAAAGAATTAAATTTTTCTTCAAAATTAACATAAGACTTTTTATTTTCTTCGTGTTCTTGTTCACGTTCACTTTTAGCCTTATTATATTCTAACAATCTATTTCTATTATTTGTTTTTTCTTTTATTATTTCACTTAGTAAAACCACTTTATTCATCATTGTATTCCACCTCACAATGGATTATTACCATTTTATGATTATAATATACGAATCTTGAAAAATTTGCAATGTAATTTTTTTCCATTTAGACATCAAGCGACATTTAATTCCTTGTAAACCTTTGATTTTATGGCTATTTTTTATCAAATCAATAAATTTTGTCATTATTCACAAAATTTATACCAAATTTTTTATATTTTTTTGTAAAGTGTAAAATTATATCTATTTTACGCCTAAATAACAAAACATTATTTATTTCCATCTTACTTTTTTTGTCGAATTTGATCTAATAATATTTTTCATCAAAAAAATAATAAAAAAATCAAAAATATATCTATTTTAATAATATGATATTTATAATTCTAAATATAAATAATAACATTAATTACAAATAATAGCGTTAATTATAAAAATAGCTGCATTTATTATTTTTAAAACAAAAATATATGCCACTTAATATATCATTTACCTAAGTATATTGTTTATCTGTTTTTTTTCGATAACGTGTAGTAAACTATATTTGGGTGATTGATATGAGAAACGAAATTAAAATTCAAGCAAACCTTCTAGAAACGCTTTCCAAATTTTATGCAAATAAGATAAATTCTTATTTGCATAAAAAAGGATTAGAATTACAGAAAATGAGATTAGGCATTGAAATATTACTAATTAATATATCTAATTATAATATTTATTATAGCAACAAGATTTAATTTATTAAAAGAATCCTTGTTTATGTCATTAGTTTTTGCAAGTATACGGAGAAATGCTTTTGGACTTCATGCAAAAAAAACAGTTTTGTATGTACTTTAGTTTCAATATGCATATTTCTATTTGGGTCTTACTCAAGTTATTATTTAAGATTTAACAATTATACAGTTTTTATTATATTTACAATAGTTAATATACTTTTATATAAATATGCTCCAGCGGATACAGAAAATCATTCACTACTGGGGGCTAACTTAAGAAATAAAAGAAAAAAAGAAGCTGTAATAATAGGATTGGTATTAATGGTACTAGCTCTGCTAATTCCAAACAATATAATAAAAACATTAATTAGTTTAGCTGCAATTTCAGTAGTGATAATGATTTTGCCAATAACATATAGTTTACTAAAAAGGAGTTATAGAAATTATGAAAAATATGAAAGAGAATTTATTTAATAAAATATTCTTAGAAATTATACATTCCAAGGATATTTTCTAGTTTTTATTCCTTGCTGTTTTTTATTAAATTCATCTATTAAGTATGCTAATAAAGCCCATTTTATATGACGTTCGTATCGGGCTTGCCATAGAGTCTTAGGTTCTCTAAGTTATATAATGCCTTTAATACAGAGAATAATTTCTCTATTTTCAATCTGTTTTTATATAATTTTAATCCTATAGGAAATTGAAGAAACAAAGCATTTTCATATCGTTTATCAGTAAATGACTCAATACTTTTAGCCTTACGCATATTTATATCAGTTAACAAATTAAATTCTAAGCTAGAAGCAATTTCAAACCACTCTACTGAATCATATGCTGCATCTGCAAGTATTAAAAATGGATTATAAATTTTAGCTTCATATAGTAAATCTGAGACTTGATTATGACAAACATTCGCTGTTGTTAAATCAAAAAACAAAGGAATTATAATATCACTAATTGCTTCAATACAGTGTAATTTATAACCTTTATAGTATCCAAGACGGGTACCCTTGCCAGATTTAACTTCGCTATCGTATTTTGAACTTCTTAAAGCAGTTCCATCTATTGCACACAGTCTAGTTTCAGGATTGATAAGTTTAACAAACATAGCATAAATACCATAATATATATACTTCTCTAAAATTTTAGTTCTTAATGAGAATGTAGAATAATCTGGTACTTGATTAAGTTGAATTATAGATCGAAACACATGGTCTTGCTTTATACGATATTCAAGTTCTCTTAAACTAAAGATACTACTTTTAACCCCCTATAATATACAGGCAACTATCTGTTCATCTGAATACTTACGCGGTCGGCCTTTGGTATTTTGAATATTTGTACTTAATTTGGTAAATGCAATTTTAACAGCTTCAAAAATTTTATAATAGTCATTTTCGCTTTTAATATTTGATGATATAATCATATTTGAGTCATTCCTTATGTAATATTTTAGGTTTTTAACGAAATTATTATATCACAAAGGAATGATTTATTTGTTTTTTATAAATTTTGTTTACTCAACAACCTATATAAAGCTAAAGCTATAGATTATATAATAAAAAAGTATATTTTATTGTTACATAGCATACTCAATATTTAGAATGCTATCTTTCTTCTCTATCGACATATTTCCTCTTTTTCAATACATTCTTATATGCTGGTCTAATTATTTTGCCTGCATTCACAATTTCCTCAATACGATGAGCACTCCAGCCTGATATTCTTGAAATAGCAAAAATAGGAGTAAATAATTCTGATGGTATATCAAGCATTCTATATACAAAGGCTGAATAAAAATCAACATTTGCACTTACCCCTTTATACATTTTACGTACCCTAGCAACTACTTCTGGAGCAAGCTTTTCAACTTTTGCATATAAATTATATTCATCTTCCAAACCTTTTTCCTTTGCAAGTTTTTCAACATGCTCTTTGAAGATGACAGCCCTTGGATCTGATATAGAATAAACCGCATGGCCTATACCATAAATCAAACCTGAATGATCGAAAGCTTCTTTATTTAATATTTTTACAAGATATTCTTCAACTTCTTTATCATCTTTCCAGTCCTTTATATTTTGTTTTATATCTTCAAACATTTGTGCAACCTTAATATTTGCGCCACCATGCTTAGGTCCCTTTAATGAACCAAGAGCTGCTGCTATAACTGAATAGGTATCTGAGCCAGCCGATGTCACAACATGGGTAACAAAAGTTGAATTATTTCCTCCACCATGCTCTGCATGAAGCACAAGTGCAAGATCAAGAAGCCTTGCTTCAAGCTTAGTATACTTACTATCAGTTCTAAGCATATGAAGAATATTTTCTGCTGTACTTAAATTAGGTTGTGGACTGTGTATTATTAAACTATTATTATCATGATAATGAGTACATGCTTTATATCCATAAACTGCCATCAGCGGAAAACATGCTATCAATATCAAACATTGCCTTAACACATTTTCTACAGAAGTATCCTCTGGTGATTCATCTAAACTATAAAATGCCAATACACTCCTTGCAATTGAATTCATAATATCTTTACTTGGCATTTTCAAAATCATGTCACGGACAAAACCATCAGGCAGATTCCTATAATCCGCTAAAAGCTTTTCAAAATCTTTTAACTCTTGAGATGTAGGAAGATCACCAAATAAAAGTAAATAGCAGGTTTCTTCAAAACCAAAACAATCGTTCTTTAAAAATCCATCAATAATATCAGAAATATCAATACCTCTATAAAGTAATTTACCCGGTATTGGAATCATTTCATTTTCTTCAACTATATAAGAGCGTACATCCCCAATTTCTGTAAGCCCAACAAGAACACCTCTTCCATCAATATCTCTAAGACCTCTTTTAACTTGATATTTATTAAATAATTCAATATTGATTTTATTATTTTCAGTTGCCTTATTACTAAGGCTTTTTAACAGTTCATTTTCGAACTTAACACTCTTTTCCATTATAGTCCCCCTCAAAATTTTTATTTATTGCTTTTGCCTTTTAATAATTTAAATTTAATTTATCACTTTAGAAGCTTAAACAGTTATAGTTATAAATAGTCACATATATAAATGAATTTAACTTAAATTCATTAAATAATTTAAACTGCTTTTATTATATATTGTACTAATTTTTATCATATATAGTCAATACAATTAAAATTACACCTCAAAATTTTCTAAACATTGGATTTATTCATATCTAAATTATATTATAAACTCTCTTTCATAGAATTTTAAATTTACAATAGACATTTTATGCTATTTACTTTTTCTGCTTTTTCTATTTAATACTTGAATTTTAATTTATATAATATTCTATGAATTTTTATACTTTCTTAGACATCAAAAAACACCAAACGAATTTGGCGTTTTTATTTACATATAATTTTTAATTAATTAGCTACATTAAAAATATGTACAGTAACTAAGTATCTGTAGTTCATTTATCAGAACATATATAAAACATTTTTACACTCTTTTAAAAATAACCTTTATAAAATTACTACTAATTATTCTTATCTAAAACGATTTTTCCATCAGATATTTCTAATATTCTATCAGTTCTCTCTGCAATTCTTTTATCATGAGTAATTATTATAAAAGTAGTTTTAAACTTTTCATTCATTTCTCTCATTATTCCATATACATTTTCCGTACTTTGAGAATCTAAATTTCCTGTCGGCTCATCTGCCAAAATCATTCTAGGATTATTTATTAAAGCTCTTGCAATAGTTGCTCTTTGCTGTTGTCCACCTGACATGTTTGTTGCTAAATTGTTTTTTACTTTAGATAATCCGACCAATTCAAGTAATTCTAAAGCCCTTTCCTTAACTTCCTTCGTAGGTTTCACATTTTTTATCATATAAGGAATAAAAACATTTTCTAAAGCTGTAAAATCAGGCAAAAGGTAATGAAATTGAAATATAAAACCTATTTTTTGATTTCTTGTTTCAGCAAGCTCATCAGCAGTCATAAGATCAGTTCTTTGGCCATCTATATATACTTCACCATTAGTTGGTTTGTCCAAAGTTCCCATTATATTTAACATAGTACTTTTTCCAGAACCAGATTCACCAATAATAGAATTAAAAGATTTTTCTTTAAATGCCACATTAATATCAGATAAAACTTGCGTCTTCATGACTTTCCCATATATTTTATTTATATTTTTCAATTCAGTTATATTTCTATTTTCCAATTGAATTATATTCTTATCCATTTTTTATCACCTCTATTGGGTCTAATTTTGCAGATTTCTTTGCTGGTATTAATGCTGCAATGGAGGACGAGCCTATTGCTAAAACTGCAGATAAAATTATAAATTTAGGATTAACATATAATTGTACTATTGGTACACCATCTGCATTAACAGCAAATTTAGTAAACGCTGCAGTGAGTCCAAGTCCAAAGGTTACCCCTAAAATTGCACCAAATATACCTAATATAACACCTTGAAATAAAAATATACGGCTGGCAGGCCCATTTTTTATACCCATAGCCTTTAAAATCCCTATTTCCTTTGATTTTTGTATAACTGTAATAGCAAGTATAGATACAATTGCTAAAACTACTGAAACAATAACAAAAAATTGTATCATATAACTTGAAGTACTTTGTCCACTTAATCCACTTAATAATTGTTTATTTTGGTCTTGCCAATTCTCAACTTTTACATCTTTGTTGTCTAAATTATATTTAACATTTTTACTTATAGCATCTGCTTTAAATACATCATCTACAAGTATTTGTGCTTCTATAGAAGTAATCTTATTTTCAAAACCAAAAGTATTTTGAACTGTATTTAAGTCTGTAATCACTCAGGATTTATTTATACTGCTCACTTCTAAATCATAAAAACCACTAATAATAAATTCTTCTGTTTTACCAGTTGGTGTTATAATTTTAACGACTTCCCCTGGTTTCTTTTTTAATTCTTTATTTAATTCTCTTCCAATAAGAATCTTTTTCCTAGAAGACTCTACATCTCTTTGTAAAATCCAGCTGCCTTCATATATTCTATTCTTTATATTATATATTTTATTGCTATCTTCTAATTGAAATCCTCTCATTAATATAGGATAACTTTTAGTTCCATCTTTTATAAAGGCAGAAGCATCAAGGACAGGGGAAACATTTTTAACTCTGCTATCGCTTTCTCTAATTTGAATTATCTTTTTCTCCCAATCTTCTATAGTCTTATTATCCTTATTAGATGAAACAGTAATTTGAGGATAATTATTTATAGTCTTATCAATTAAGCCTTTTTGCAGGCCATCAATTAATGTACCAATGAAAACTTGAACTGATACACCAATGGCAATTCCTAAAACAATAAAAAATGTCTGCAATTTATTACTTTTTAAAAATCGAACTGCAACCTTGAATGGGAAACTCATAAATTCTCCCCCTTTCTCATGCATATTTATTTTTGATTTGCAGAAGTCCCTTGTGTAACTAAATCTCCTACCACAAGAGATTCTGGTGGATTTAGTACATAATTTTTATTTTCCTCTAAGCCTTCAGCAATTTCCACATAATATTCACTTTCTATTCCTGTTTTAATATATTTTTTCGAAATCTTATTATTAGAATCTACAACATATACATATTTTTCACCAATTGACTTATCTTCCTTTATTCCATCAAAGCCAATAGCTATACTGTCTTCCTTTTCTTTAAAAATAAATTGGACATCTGCTTCATATCCAGCCTTAACCTCATCCTTAGGGCTATCTATCACAACTGATACTTTTACCTTATATTCTTGATCACTGCCGCCAGAAGTTGTTTTAGCCTCAGCAAATTCACCTATTTCTGCAACTGTACCGCTATATGAGTCTTTATCTCCTTTTATATTTATATTAGCTTTTTGTCCTTTTTGTACTTTTAATGCATCATATTGCTTTAAATCCACAACTACCTTATATTGTGATACATCATCTATTATGATTTGATCACCACTCTTCGGAAATTGATTTTCCTTTGAATCTATTTTTATAACCTTACCATCTATATTGGCAGTAATCTAACTATCCTCTATTTTTTTCTTATAATCATCTATATCCTTTTGAATTAATGCAATTTCATTTTTTTGATTTGCCATCTTATTTTCACTGCTGTTATTTGTATCCTTTAAAATATTTTCTGTATTTTTCAAAGCATCTTCTGCACTCTTAACACCAGTTGCAGCATCATCTAAATTCTTTTTAGCTTCATCAAATTGACTTTGAGCTATAGCTCCACTAGTAAATAAAGCTTCATTTTGTGCATATTTTTTCTTATAATCATCATATTTTCTTTGTGCAGTTTCCAAAATATACTTTGCTTGATAAAAAGAATTTTCAGAAGCACTTTTCTCTGCGGCAGCTCCTGTTTCAGTCATTTGATTTAAAGTCACTTCTTCACCTTCTTTATAATAAAATAATTCAATTTTATGTAGTTTCGGAATTGATAATCATTATCTAATAATAATTATACGGTTTAAAGTCCAAATATTCAATGAATTTTTACTACTCAGTATAACCATTTTATTATTCTATTTATTTCATAGAAGCTTCATTAACATTAAATAAATAATTAATATTAACCCTACTTCTAATTTATGCTATGGCAAAACAATCTATTTTATAAAATACTCTAATTCCAATCTATGTTATTCTAACGTATTCTAGCTTGTAAAATACTCAAAAATAATTTAAAAGGAGAATAATTTAATATATAATAATACTTACATTACATATTAATAAAAGTTAAAAGGAGAATTTAAATGTATACAGCAGATTATTTTATAAAAAGCATGGATATGATCCCTCATCAAGAAGGTGGATTTTTCAAAGAAAGTTTTATGTCAAAGGAAAATATATCAGTTAAAGATTCAAATAGAGACCTTGATGAGCCAAGGAAACTTTGGACTAGTATATATTTTTTACTTAAAGATGGTGAAGTTTCAAATTTCCATAGGTTAAAATCAGACGAGATGTGGTACTATCATTCTGGCTCTCCTCTAACTATTTACATGATTAGTCCTGAAGGAGAACTTATTACTGAAGAACTTGGTCTTAATATTGAAAAAGGAGAAAAACCTCAGATATTAGTTCCTAAAAACTATATATTTGGCTCTGCAATGAATAATGAAGGCTATGCTTTAGTTGGCTGCATGGTATCTCCTGGCTTTGAATTTAAAGATTTTGAATTATTTGAAAGAGATTATTTATTGGAAACTTATCCAAAGTATAGAGAAACAATTCTTAAGCTAACAAGATAGAAGTATTTATTGAACATTGGAGGATTAACTTAACTCTTCAATATTTATATTATGCTTTCATTATCTAAGAAATACGCAAGACAGCCTAGAGTATTTATATGTACTCTAGGCTGTTGTAAATACTTATTTATAATTTTTAAAATTAACTATTGGTAAATAACTTTAATGAATGTTAATTTTTTTCTTTGGAGTGTACTTCATAGAAATAAATTATGTTTATATAAGTGTTAAAAACAAATTTATCATTTTTTTATTTTGTAACTGGTAATTGTATATAAGAATCATATTTTCCACCAGTATGAATTATATGATCACCTTGATTATTAGGTTGAACATCTTTAATCATAGGTAATGGTGATCCTAAAATATTATATCCTGCTATAACCACTCTAAGCTTTTCACCTTTATGAAAAATCATTCCTGTTGGCCATAAAGGTATTTCAACTGGTACAATTTCACCTGGTTTTAATAGTTCTTTTCTATCAAACGTTAAATAGGTTTCCGCTTCTGTAGATTTTTCCTTATCAATATGTCTTAATGAAACTCTTAATCTTCCATTTGGACCTTCATATTTAATTGAATTCATACCGCTATTTTCATAAATAGCTACTAACTCCAGATCATCAAATTTCACTACTTTATGAAATAATTGATTCCCTTTACTATCAAGCTTTTGTACATATGCAAAAATATCCATATCATCAGCCCGTAAAGATTCAACCCAAAGCTTAAGTTTTATATACCCTAATATCTCTGTTTCCTTATCAAAATTCATTGTAAATGAAATTTCACCTTTTGAATCATCAGTATTATAACTTATGCTGCTTTCATCATTAACTTTATTTAAAGTCATACGTCCTATTTTGCTATCAAAATAATACTTTTTATACTCTGTTCTCTTTAGCGGAAATTCATTTTCTACTCTATTTACTATATCTTCCCCACCTAGGTCTAATACCGACGTCCTAATATAAGGTGTCTTATTCCAGTCGTTTTCCATACCTTTTAAATAATAATCAAAGAATTTCTTTAAATCTTGCTTACTATCCTTTTTATAATAATCTGTCCATTCTAATTCATTATGAACTCGTAACCATTTTTCCTTAGAAGCAATATTTCTAAAAGCTTTAAATGTACCATTAGTATGAATTACATTAGAAAAACTAGCTACAACGTAAGCTGGTGTTATTATATTTTGTAATTTAGGAATTTTACCTTCCCAGTATTCATTCATAAATGGATATTTTTCTACCATTGAAGGCATATCTTCTATATTATTATTTCCATAAAGATGCGTTAATATATCTTCATTAAAATTTTGATTAGGTATACCTCCTCTAAGTAAATCATCTCTATAAAGATCACTATGTCCTTCCCAAGGAGCTATTGCTGCTAAATGCGGTGGCTGTTCTGCTGCTATAAACCATTGAGATACAGAAAGCCATGAATTTCCCGATAATCCAATTTTGCCATTACACCACTTTTGCTCTGCTAACCACTCTATATAATCATATCCATCTTGTCCATCTTGAGCTCCCCAAAAATATATGTTTCCTTCTGACATAAATGTTCCTCTTGAATCAGGGTTACAAACAGCATAACCTTTAGAACACCAATATCCTGGATCTGGACCTTCAAATTTCATAAGGCCTGATATAGACTTTTGATCTATTCCAAGCATACCAGGAAAAGTATCTAAATTTTGATTTCCGCTTCCATTTTTACCATAAGGACTCCATGCAACAATTGCAGGAATATTCTCTGCATAAGTTGGTCTAAAAATATCTGTATAAATTATTACTCCATCTCTAAGCTTTACAGGAACATCTCTTTCAAAAATTACATCACATTCAAGAAGCATATATCCTTCTTCCATTATATATCCCTTAGGAAGTACTATTGTTTCTTGCTTAAAACCCTTATAACGACTTCCTTTATCGTTTATTGGAGCAGATTTTCTAAAAATAATATTATCATTTATATGTGAGTTTGTTTCTTTACTCATGAATATACATCCTTTCTTTAACTCTTGTTAAATTCTGTTTTAAATTGGTTTAAAATATATAAAATACAACGTTATTTAAGATAATTAATCACTTAAAGATTTAATATACTTTGCTACATTTTCAGCTGCAATACGTCCTGTATTAATTGCAAATCCCATTGAATTACCTGGTATTTTATAAAGATAAGTACCTCCATAAATATCACAAACATCATTTCCTGCTCCATATAATCCAGGAATAATATTAAAGTCGTCAGTTAAAACTTCTGTTTTATGATTTATTTTTATTCCACCAAGTGAACCATATGCACTTGAAGCTATTCTTACACCATATAGTTTATTTCCTCTTATTGGACGCAAAAATTCACTTTTTTTATTAAATAATTCGTCATGATGTTTATCACAATAAGAATTATATTGTTCAACAGTTTTCTTTAAATTATCTACATTTATATGAAAATGTTCTGCAATTTCTTCTATAGAATTTGCAACACATATTGATTCTGGAGAATTCTTTATAGACTTTTCTACATGTTCATCAAACAAAGTTTTTAAATCTCCCTTAAATACTTCACTAGGAAAATCTGTTCCATTATTTTTAAAATATCTTATGGTATCTTCAGAACAAATTAAAAATCCACACTTTTTCTCTTGTATATCCAACGCATTTGATGTGACAGCTGCATTTTCTATGCACCCTTCATTAAAGAATCTTTCTCCCTGTAAATTAACCATTAGATGTGGCTGCATAAAATATACCATTATCGAGAAACATGATTGTGGAACAATTGGTGATGCAAACTTTTCTAGTGTCATTCTTGATTTTCCTGCTCCAACTGCCCATGCCATTTTTAATCCATCACCAGTCATGGCAGGTATTCTAAAGTTATACATATCTTCTCCATATGTATATCCTGTATATTCTTTTATCATTTCCACATTATTTCCAAAACCTCCTGTAGCTACAATTACCGCTTTTGCTTCTACACGTATTTCTTCACTATCAGCATTCTTAGCTACTAATCCTGTTACTCTTTCATCATCCTTTGTAATTTTTACTACTGGAGTTTTTAAATGTATCTCAACACCTAAGTCTTTAGCTTTTTCAAATATTTTTTTATTCATAAATGAAGCTGAACCTGCACGTGATGATTTTCCATCTTCACGTTTAACTATAAACCATGTACTTTCACCTCCTGAATAATATTTTGCTGTTCCTTCAAATTCTACCCCCATATTTTCAAGCCATTCTATGGTATCTGCTGATTTCCAAACATAGTCTCTGACTAATTGTCCATCAGAATACCAATGTGTATAATCCATAAACATATCAAATACTTCTTCTTTTGTTATGTTTATGCCATGATCTTTTTGAAATTTAGTACCTACAGCAAAAGGTCCCCCACCCATATTAGCTACACCGCCTACAACTGGTGATTTTTCAAAAGCTACTACCTTCAAACCTAATTCTGCCGCTTGTACACTTGCTGCGAGTCCAGCAGCTCCAAGTGCTATAATAGCCAAATCAGTTTCAATTTTTTTCACAAGTTAATCCTCCTTTTATTATGAGTTTAATTTATAAACATTGTTACATTGTACATTTTAAATTAATATTGTTCATCAGACTTTTATACTAAAAATTTATCATATTTATTACTTATTTTCATATTAATGTCTATTTTAAATAATCAAATGAATATTTAATGTTAAATATTACATTTAATATGCTATAATATCATCACATTAATTCTAATCTTTAATAAAAAAAGTGTTAATAAAGGTGGTGTATATTTTTATGAAGCCTGAGTTAATGTTAAATGAAAACTATTTTGAAAAAGTAGTATATACATTATTTGAAGAATTATATTCCGATAGAGGATTACAATTTATAATAGATCTTGCACAACAAATTTTTAATAAACCAATTGTAGTAACTGACTCTAGCTATCGAATTCTTTCAATTTCTAAACATGGTTTTGAAATTGGCTCAAGGAATTATAAAAATCAAACCTTCCAAAAAGATATATTCTATATGCCAGAATCTATTATAAAAGATAATAATATTGATTTTATATTTAAATCAAATCAGTCAAAAAAAGAACCTTTTATTATAAACCATTTAAGTAATGATAACAGCTGGCTATTTACAAATATTTTTATAAATAAGATTTATATAGGGAATATAGGTATATGTTCGTCAAATAAAAGTTTTTTTGAAAATGATATTAAAATTGCAGACGCCTTAGGAAAGATAGTTTCATTAGAATTACAAAAAGGTAATTTTTATAATATAAATAAAAATGCTCTTAACAATTATTTTGTTATAGATATTTTACAAAATAAAATAATTAATCCTAAAATATTAAAAACTAGATTACAATATCTAACTTGGAAACCAAAATCTAAATTTAATATATGCGTTATTGACATATCTAATGATATGTTTTCTAATATGAAAATTCATATAACCATTGAGAAATTAAACTCACTACTTCCATCTTCTATAGCTACTACCTACAACAATTTCATAGTATGCTTAATAACTTATGATGACGATAAACTACTATTTAATGATGTTGAAAATTATTTAAAAGATCATAATCTTTCTATGGGAGTAAGTAATTGTTTTAATGATATTTTAAAGTCTGCTATTGCATATAATCAAGCGGTTAACAGTATAATACTTTCAAAAGACTTAAAAATAAAAAAAACTATTCATTTATATAAAGATTATATTATTTATAATATTGGTGATATTATCTCACAACAAGCTGATTTAAATGATTTCTGTCATCCTGCAATGCTTAGTTTACTTAATTATGATAATAAACATGGCACATTATATGTAACAACTCTATATTTCTATTTGAAAAACTTAAAAAGTCCTAGCAAAACTTCAAATGAATTACATATTCATAAAAATACTTTGATTTATAGACTTAATAAAATTTGTGAATTGACAGAAGTTGATTTAAATAATCCTAATGAAATTTTATTGATTCAATTAACTCTTAAATTTCTTAATTATGAACCTAAATGAGTATTTAAATATGAATACAAATAGCACCTATAAAATTTGATTCAATTTTATAGGTGCTATTTTTAGAGTTAAATATTAATCCAATTATCTCTTAACTTACCTTAAAGTATTATACTATTGATGCTTAATGCTTCTTGAAACCTATTAATCTCTTCACAAAATTCAGATATTTCATATATAATAGAAGTTTTTCTAGGCTGTATTTCATTTTTTTGTTCAATATCATTTGCTATTGTTTCATAAATAAGTATAAATTGTGACAATTCTTCATCAGACAACTTCAAATGTTTTTTTTCCATACAATATTGAGTAAGTAAGTAACTAATATGTTCTAATGAGTGAAATGCTGGCCACATCATTTCAAGCATTTCTTCATTATTGGGAATCTCTCCCAACGCTGTATTGTAAGCCATTTTTAAGTTCATAAGATCTATTTCCATCTTCTCTTTTATAAGACTTGTATTCTTTTCATTATTGTTAGATGCTAAAAAAACTAATACTCTAGTATGACTGCGTAATAATTTAGCCACTAAGTCTGGTAATCTGCTAGATGCTGATTTACGTCCAATAAGATAGGTTCCAATTAATCCAATTACAGATCCAACAACTATATCTGTAATACGAGCTGTAGCAAAGTATCCAACATTATGAATTTGAGTAGAATTTTCTGCTATAAGTATGGAATTTGGTGTAATAAATATTGCTGCTAGTGCATAATTTTTAGAAATAGCCAGTTCTATCAAACCTGTTAAAAGCATATTAACTACAACTACCATAAAGCCTTCTGGCTTAAAACTTAAAATAATAATAGCCAATACTATACCAATCAGGGTTCCAACTGAACGTTGAATTGCTCTATGAAAAGTTGCCATAATAGTTGAACCACACATAACTGCAGCACATGATAAAGTAATCCAATATGGTCTTGTAAACGAAAATTCAAATGCTACTATTGCTGATATTGAAAGCACTATTCCATATCTAATTGAATTAACAAACACTATAGAGTCCTTATTAAGAGATTTAATAAATCTTGTGGTTAATGATGGTTTAGAAATTTTAATGCTATGTCCGATGTATTTTAGTGGTATATTCATTATAGCTTCAATATCATATATTATCTCTAAAAGCTTATTATACTTTTCCTCTAACTCTTCATTTGCTTTTCCTATTTTTATTGTTTCTTCATCCTTCAAATTAATTCCAGTTGATAATTTTCTTATCATATCAATAACTTCTTTAGGTAATTTGCTTTGATTGTTAGAATGTAGTTCAAGCATTTCTAAAAATATTTTATTGGCATGTTTATTCAAAAGGACTAAGCGATTAAACAAAAATGAAACTTTCCATGGAATATATCCTATTACAAGAATTTCTTCTGATTCCTTTAATGCATTAACTGTTCGATTTCTAATATTACTTATATCTTTACTGCCAACAGCTTCAGCAAATTCTGCCAAAGATAAATACAATCCTTTAATTTTTTTTAGTTCAGGATCATGAGGATTAGAAAAGTATCCTATCATGCTAACTATCCACGAAAACATACTACTTGCAAATACAACACCAATAAAAATAGGTACTTCTGATTGATTAATCTTAATTCCTGTTGTCATTGTAAAGCTTAATACAAAAAATACTGCTGCTGGTCCAGGTATTCTAAGTATACCAAATATAAAAGTTGCAATTGCTCCTATTAAACCTACTATCAATATTATAAGTGATGGATAAGGTGCTACTAAGGTTCCTAATCCAACAGAAAGAGTAATCCCAATAGCAATAAAAAATATTTTTTTTACACGTTGAGCATATGGTTCGCTAAACACATATAAATATGTAAATCCACCTATTGCACCTAATAATCCAAAACGTACTTGATTTAATAAAAGTCCAATCAGTACTGGAAAACCTCCACATATAGCTGCGCTTACTGCTTTTTCCCACGGGAAAGGATTTTTATTTAATTTAAACGCTTGTTTTATTATACTTATATACATATTATTTCTTCTTTCTTATTTTGTATTTTTAATTTAAGTTCGTCATCATTTTTTCTAATATATTATTGAAGATGTCTAATTCTTCCTCACTAATGTTATTTATAGCTTCTAATTCTGTACTTGTAGCAGTTTCATACCACTTAGGAAACATTTCATAAGACTTTTCAGTTAATTCTATATGCCTTTCTCGTTTATCCTTGCCTTCTGTTCTGATTACTAGTTCCATTTCTTCCATCCTAGCTAAGGTCCTAGTAATAGTTGGCGCCTCTACACCAAGATATTTACATAATTCAATTTGTGTACATTGCTTTTTTTTATGTAAGTATACTATAATTCCCCACTGTGATGAGTATAACCCAAGTGGAGAAATTTTCTCATTTAATTTCTTCGTAAAACTCCTTGCTAATTGATTCACATTATGACCATATAGGATCATTTTTCCACCTCCAAATATTTACCTAGGTAATAATTACTTAGGTAAGTATATCATTTTAATAATTAATAATCAAACAAAATAAAAGTTTACTATATATCTAATATTTTTTCATTAAAATGCACCTCAAAATATTAGATTTTTATCTCTAACATTTGCGGTGCATTTCATAACGGATTGCTTGGTTTTAATTGTTAAATAAATTTAATTATAAAGATTAATATTAAACAAATATTAAAATTCAAATCCCTTTTAGTGTTAGCCTATGCTACATTTTTTTTGGCATCTTCTTCATTTTTCATTTTTGATTTAAGTATCTTGTAAATCACTGCAAGTATTATAAACCATACAGGTGTTACAAATAGTGCTACACGAGTTTCATTATTAAGCGCCAGTGTAACTATAACAAAAGCCATAAATGCTAGAATTATATAGTTAGCAATTGGATAAAGTGGCATTTTGAATTTGCTCTTAGCAGCAAGTTCAGGATTAGTTTTGCGATATTTTAAATGGCAGATAACTATAATTGCCCAAATAAAGATAAAGCAAAATGTTGATATACTTGTAATAAGTACAAATACCCCTTCTGGCATAATATAGTTCAGAATAACTGAAATCAAAATAACAGTTGCAGAGAACAGTGTAGCATTATAAGGTACTTGATGAGAAGTTAATTTTTTCATTGACTTAGGTGCATTATTTTCTTTAGCAAGAGAATAAATCATACGGCTTGTGCTGAATATACCGCTGTTACAAGCTGATGCAGCTGATGTTAGTACAACGAAATTCACAATACTTGCTGCTGCTGCAATTCCCACTGCTGCAAATACCTGTACAAATGGGCTTTTTTCTGGATTAATTGAATTCCATGGGTATATACTCATAATAACAATAAGTGCTCCGATATAGAAAATAATAATTCTAATTGGAATATTGTTAATAGCCTTTGGAATAACATGTTCTGGATTTTCAGTTTCACCAGCTGTTAAACCAACTAATTCTATTCCAGTAAAAGCAAATACAACCATTTGGAAGGAAAGTACAAAACCACTTATCCCATTTGGGAACCAGCCTCCATTACTCCAAAGGTTTGTAAAACTAGATACACCAGCATCTGTAGAAAATCCTTTAATAATCATAAATGTACCAATTATAATTAGTGATAAAATTGCAACAACTTTAATTAAGGCAAACCAGAATTCCATTTCACCGAATAACTTTACTGTGGCAAGGTTCATAATTAGTAAAATTACAAGAACCATAAGGCTTGGAACCCATTGAGCTATATTCGGAAACCAGTATTGTATATAAAGTCCAGCTGCAGTTAAGTCAGCCATAGCAAGTGAAATCCAACAGAACCAGTAGGTCCATCCAGTAATAAATGCTGCTCTATCTCCTAGATAATCATATACAAAGTCTACAAAGGAATGGTAGTTTAAATTAGAAAGTAATAATTCCCCAAGAGCACGCATAATAAAAAAACAAATTACCCCTGTTATCATATACGCAAATAAAATAGATGGACCAGCCAAGTGAATAGACCTGCCTGAGCCAAGAAATAATCCAGTACCAATTGCACCTCCAATTGCAAGTAATTGGACATGACGATTTTTTAGTCCCCTCGATAAATTTTGATTTTGATTTTGATTTTGTGATGTTAATTGATCCATTTTATCCCTCCATCTTAGTCAAAAGGCATATACTAAAAACTGCCTTTTCCTATATAAGTATTTTGTGGTCGGAGATACAAATGGGAATAGATAAGATCTAAATGAAGTAATTAATAATATATTACTTTTATAAGATATGTTATCTTTCCCCTGTCCTTTTACCTGAGAGTTTCGCCTTTGCGGCTTTCTCCTTCGGTGCTCTATTTCGAGTCTCTCCAAGGGTTCATCCAATAACAGTCATCTCTAACTAAATAGGTACCTGAAAGATTTACTTCTTCGGTGAATGGCTATAGCCATTACTCTCCTGCTATCTTCATCTGAACTTTTAAATTTTATCATTGAAATATTAAATTTTACTGTTATATACTAATACATATTTAATAAAGTTGCAATATTTTTTTCATTTTAATTAAAATTAAGAAGTATTTTTATCATACTTACTAAAAACATTTATAACTAAGTAACAATATTAAGTTAAAACTAAGTAAAATTAGAGAAATGAAATGGAGATATTAATTGTATGTTAAAGATAATACTCTACATTTTATTGTATCATTTAAGAACTACTGAACTAATACAATGTCTTAATCCTCCAAATTCCTCTGAGCATCAAAAAAATATATATATTATAACTTTAGGTATCAAGTGTTACCGACTTTAATAATTTTAAATGTTACAATATTATACAATAAAAACTTTAGTATAATATTTAAAGAAGGTGACTTTTTTGAAGGTTAAAAAAATTAAAAAAAATATAGTTAATTGGCTAAAAAGAATTGCTTATAATAATAATGATGATGATTTAGTTAATAAGAGAAATAGTACACGTTGTCCTAGCTTTGCTACCCGCTGCTGTTTAACTTGCAATAGATGCTGGAAAGAAAAAGATTAGCTACAAAATACCTATAGATGGCTAACTATGAATTTAAACTTATGTAATAACTCGTAGATGAAAAAATGAAAACATTATCTACGGTAAGAAGAGCCTTTTGAATGATTCAGCAAGCTTTGTAAAAAATGGTTTACCTACTGTTGAAGGAAATATTCATAAGGCTGCAGATTTTGTGCGAAATGATTTACCTAATATTGAAACTGATATTACAAGAGCTTCTGACCTAGTTCAAAATAAATTTCCTGTATTTGAAGAAGCAGTTAATAAATTGGCTGATTTAGCTCAAAATGATTTACCAGGCTTTGAAGATAAAGTAAGAAAAGCTGTTGATAAAATTCGAAAATTTCAAAGCAATGTAAATCTAAATGATATAATTGATTTCCTTAAGATTGACCAATCAAAAGGAAGTAGCTTTTATCAGATCCTATTTTATTAAATACGAAACGAATTTTCCCTATTCCTAAATTACGGGTCTGCCATGGCAGCGCTCTATACAATGTTAGCATTATGGGTAGGAGGTACAATTTTAAATTCAGCCTTGCCTGTAGATGTAAAGAATCCGGAGAATATATATAAAAGTTACCACATTTATTTCGGCAGGCTTTTAACGTTCCTTTCTGTAGGCATTTTCCAGGCACTTATTATGGCACTTGAAAATATATTTTTACTCCACGTGTATATAGTGAATAAACTCTGGTTTGTGTTGCTTAGTATTTTTATCGGCATAGTGTTTGTCACAATAACATATACTTTACGTTCAGTGTTTGGAAATATAGGAAATGGAATATCAATGGTTCTCCTAGTTTTGCAAATATCCAGCTCTGGAGCAACGTTCCCAGTTGGTATGACATCACATTTTTTTCAAGCTATTAGTCCTTTTATGCCATTCACTCATGCTGTGAGCATATTGAGAGAAGCCATTGGAGGTATGATTACAGAAATTGTCATAAAAAATGTTTTAGCACTTATTATCTATATCCTTATCTCCTTTTGCATTGCACTATTTTTAAAACGTACTCTAAGTAAGGATGTAGAATTAAACAGGCAGGATAATGTTTGACTATCTATTTTGAATATTGAAATTTCATTAAATTTATAATCAGGAATTATAGAGATAAAACATTTTACTAGATGTTTATAAACTAAAAAACTCAAGAAAATTCAAATTTTAGATTTTCTTGAGTTTTATTGTGGAGTCGAAGTGTGGCCTTTAAAGTCCACGACTTACGCCCTACTTGCTCATATATATTCTTTTTTATATTTATGTGTGTATTTGAATTAGTAAAAATACAACCTCTCTATCATCAAGATTGGCAGTAGTTAAAACAAAATCTGTTAAACAATATGACACGCAACCTCATGTCCCTCAAATTTTTTTTCAAGTTTTGGTTCTATATCTTTACATTTATCTGTAGCATAAGGACAGCGTGTATGAAATTTACATCCACTTGGTGGTTTTGCTGGATTGGGTATATCTCCACTTAAAATTATTCTCTTTCTTTTTATTGTAGGATCTGGTATTGGAACTGCTGATAATAATGCTTTTGTATAAGGATGAAGAGGATTTTTAAACAGTTCATCTCTATCTGCAATCTCAACAATATTTCCCAAATACATTATAGCTATCCTTGTGCATAAATGTTCAACAACACTTAAATCATGTGATATAAAAAGATAAGATAGCTGTTTTTCATTCTTTAAATCACTAAATAAATTGATTATTTGTGCTTGTATAGATACATCTAAAGCTGATACTGGTTCATCCGCTATAATAAGCTTTGGATTTAGAGCTAGTGCTCTTGCTATTACTATACGTTGTCTTTGTCCTCCTGAGAATTCATGAGGGAATCTATCAATCTGATAATCAGATAACCCACATATTTTTAATAATTCTATAACCCTTTCACGTACATTACCTTTTACTGCTAATCCATGTTCTAAAAGTGGTTCAGCTATAGCATCACCAATTCTCATACGAGGATTTAGTGAACTATAAGGATCTTGAAAAATATATTGAATTTGAGGTCTAAACTTTATTAATTGTTTCCTCTTTAAACTGTGAACATCAACTCCATTAAATTTAACCATTCCATCTGTTTTTTCATTCATTCTAAGAATAGTTCTACCAACTGTAGTTTTGCCACTTCCTGACTCCCCTGCTAAACCAAAAGCTTCACCTTTGTTTATAGTGAATGAAACCCCGTTTACAGCTTTAACTTCCCCAATAGTAGCTTTTGATAGGTTGTCCTTTATTGGAAAGTACTTTTTTAAATTTTTTACTTCTAACAATACCTCATTCATATTATTCTTCCTCCTGGTAAAGCCAACAGGCAATTTTATGATTATCTCCAATGTTTTGAAGCGTTGGAGCCTTACGCTTACATATTTCCATGCATTTAATACAACGATCACTAAAATAACAAGAAGGCTTTAAATCTGAAAGATTTGGCACATTTCCTTCAATAGTATAGAGTCTTTCAGTACGCTCACCAAGTATTGGTTTAGCCTTTAAAAGTCCCTTTGTGTATGGATGCATATTATTTCTAAACAACTCCACTACAGGTGCTTCCTCTATGATTTTTCCTGCATACATGACAATAACATAATCTGCCACTTCAGCTACCACACCTAAATCATGAGTAATCAGTAATACAGCTGTATTGAATTCATCTTTTAGGTTATTTATTAAATCTAATATCTGTGCTTGAATAGTAACATCTAAAGCTGTTGTTGGTTCATCTGCAATTAAAAGTTGTGGGTTACAACTTAGAGCAATAGCAATCATAATTCTTTGGAGCATACCACCACTTAATTCATGGGGATATGAATACATTATTTCCTCAGCTCTTGAAATTCCCACTTTTTTAATAAGTTCAACCCCTTGATTAAATGATTCTATTTTATCAAGTTTCTTATGCTCAATTAAAGGCTCTACTATTTGTTTACCTATTGTCATTAAAGGATTAAGTGAAGACATAGGTTCTTGAAATATTATGGATACTTCATTTCCTCTAATAGAACTCATTTCTTTTTTCTTAGCTTTCATCAAATTTTTGCCATTAAATATTACTTCTCCACCTTCTATATTACCTGAATTCCCTATTAAACCTAAAATTGAAAGTGCAGTAACACTTTTACCACAACCTGATTCACCTACAATACAAACAGTTTGACCGTCTTTTATTTCAAAACTTACGTCATCAACTGCTTTTACAACACTTTCTTCAGTTTTAAAGTAGGTCTTTAAATTTTTTACTTGTAATAAAGCTTCATTCATTATATATTCACCTACCTTTTCATCTTAGGATCTAAAGCATCCCTTAAACCATCGCCCATTAAATTTATTGAAATAATAGTAAGTAGTAATGCTGCCCCTGGAGGTATCCATAACCAAGGTCTATTTTGAAAATCCATAAAGCTATTCGCTGCATCAATCATATTTCCCCAAGAAGCAGTTGGTGGTGTAACTCCTAGTCCTAAGAAGCTTAAAGCTGATTCATTAAGTATAGCTCCAGCTACACCCAAGGTTGCAATTACGATTAATAGTGGAATTGTATTGGGGATTAAATGTGAAAATATCTTACTTCTATCACTTAGTCCAAGTACTTCAGCAGCATCCATAAATGATTGTTCCTTTAAAGACAGAATTTGCCCACGAATTAATCTTGCAAGTCCCGGCCACCCAACTAAGCTAAGCATTATCATAACTAAATAAATCCTAGATTCTTGAGGTATTTTCCATTCTGACATTAAAGCTGCCAATATTATAAGAAGTGGAAGACTTGGAATAGACATAAGTATATCTGCTAAACGCATTATTATGCTATCTGTTATCTTTCCATAAAATCCTGACACGGCCCCCAATATTGTTCCAATAATAATAGAAAGTGTCATAGACGCAATACCTATGGTTAAAGAAATTCTTCCACCAGACATTAATCTTGTTAATATATCTCTTCCAAGCTGATCTGTCCCAAACCAGTGTTTAATGCTTGGGGGATTATTTATCATCAATGGATCTAACTTATCTGATAAATATGGCGATAAGAAAGGACCTATAAAACTAAAAAATAACATAAAAATAATAAAGAACAAGCCACTTAAAGCAAATTTATTTTTCTTAAAACGTCTTATATTTTGATTCCATAAGGAGTTCCTCTTAGCTTTTGATTTATTATTAAATATCATATGCTCACCTCATTTCAACATTATTTTAATCTAATTCTAGGGTCAGCATAACCATATAGTACATCCGCCAAAAGATTTCCTAGTATTGTAAGTATTGCTAACAGTAAAGTGAAGGACATTAGAACTGGGTAGTCTCTGGTACTTACAGCTTCAAGCTGTATATGCCCAACCCCTGGCCAATTAAATATTTGTTCTGTTATTATAGCTCCAGAAAATAATCCAGGTAACTCAAAGGCAAGTAAGGTTATAGCTGGTAAAATTGCATTTCTCAAAGCATGATTAAAAATTACTGTTTTTTCTCTCAATCCTTTTGCACGAGCTGTTCTTATAAAATCCATTTTTATAACATCAATCATACCTGATCTGAAATATCTAGTTAATGACCCTACACTTAATAACGTAAGCAGCGTCACTGGTAAAATCATATGTTTTCCCACCTCTGAAATATATGCAAACCCAGTAGCATTACTTCCTGTATCTATCATTCCTCCAATAGGCAGTATATTTAAATCTACAGAAACAAATTTTATCATAAGTAACCCCAAGAAAAATGATGGAAACGACATGAATACAAAAACAGCTACAGTCATTATCCTGTCAAACCAAGTGTTTTGCTTAACAGCAGAAGCTACTCCTATAACTAAAGCAGCAGTCCAAGAGATAATTACTGATACTATAGCCACAATAAAAGAATTCCATATATATTTATTTAATAAAGAAGTCACTGGCTCTTGATACTTCAGTGAAAAACCAAGATTTCCTGAAAGCACTCCTGATATCCAAATAAAATAACGCTTAACAACAGGCTGATCCAAGCCATAAAGAGCCTTAAGCTCTGCTAATCTGCTAGGATTAAGTCTTACAAAAGAATCAAAATAATCTCCTGGCATTGCTGCAAATAAGAAAAATATTAGAATTGAAACACCAATAAGTGTTGGTATCATAAGTAGAATTCTTCGCAGAATATATTTTTTCAAGATTTCACCTCCTAGAGTTTATAATGCTTAACCAAACACGGCTAAACATCATAATTCTAATCAATTATTTTAGAATGCTATTTAGTAATTTTTATTTTAGGAAGAATTAAATCATAGTTACTGTAGCCATCTTTAACTAAGTCAGGTATTCTAGCATTAGATGCACTTAACGTTTGTTTGTATACTGTAAGCAGCACTGGTGGATCATTCGTAAATTCTTTATATAGTTCTTTATAAATAGCTTTTCTTTGTTCTAAATCGATTGTGCTTATTCCATCATTAATTAACTTATCCACTTTTGCGTTTGAGTAATGAGAATAATTTTGCGGAAAATTACTTGAAAATTCTGAAACAGCATCATTAGGATCAGTTAAAAGTGAAGTTGAAAAGGATGCTAAATCATAATCACCTTTTGTAAATTTCGATATTTCTGTATCGAAATCTATCATTTCTGCAGTAAAATTAATACCTAAATCCTTATAATTTTCTTTAGCTATAGATATAAATACATCATCACCTTTTTTTGTTAAATAATTTAATTTAAGCTTAACTCCGTTCTTTTCCCTAATACCATCAGAACCAACTTTCCAACCTGCATCATCAAGAAGCTTTTTTGCTTTTGCTGGATCAAAATCATATTTTGTAATACCCTCTTCGGTATAAGCCCAAGAAAGTGGTGAATTGGGGATATCTGCAACTTTAGCATGACCTTGGTACTGGATATCAACAAGCTTTTGTCTGTCTAACCCATAATAAATAGCTTGTCTTACTGCTGTTTCCTTTAAAGTCGGTTTCTCGTTGTTAAAATAAATTAATCCAAAGTTGTTTGCTGTTGAAATTTGTATATCTGCAAACCCTAGGTTTTTTAATGCTTGTAAATTATCATCATTTAAAGGAACACCTACAGTGTCTGTTTCACCAGTTTGGAATAATTGTAGAGTAGTATCTGGTGAACTGACCTTATATATAAGATTCTCAATACTTGGCTTTCCGCCATAGTAGTTTTCATTAGCTACATAATCAATCTCTTGACCTGGTACATACTTCGCAAATTTGTATGGACCCGCACCCATTGGAGCTGCATATAAATCTTTCAAGTAATCAAGATTTCCCTTCTTGTAATCTTTCCCATAGTATTCTTTAGATATTACCTGACCACCTAAGTTTAATAAGTTTTGAGCATTAACTTTTTCAGTGGTGATTTCTATTGTCAAAGGATCTATTACCTTTATACCAGAAATTAAATTAGAATTTCCTTTTTTGTAATCATCTACTCCTTTTATAAAATATGTTGATATATCTACAGATCCTGCATATGCTGGATCTGCTAGTAATGTAAGAGTAAATGCAACATCATCAGCTGTTACAGGTTTACCATTACTAAATTTTAAATACTTTTTTAAATGGTAAGTATAAACTAAATTATCTGAAGATATTTCCCACTTTTCAGCCAGATCTGCTTTTGGTTTTCCTTCACTGTCAATAACAACAAGGGATGCAAATATTGGTCCAGTAGCATTTCCATCGTACCCATTTTCGTAAAAATAAGGAAGAAATACACCTCCTGGAGCTGATGCTAGTCCAGCAACAAAAGTATCGGTTCTATCCTTTGCCTTTTGTGGATTTTTAGAAATATCTGTGGCTTTAATTAACTGTACATTCTTATCTACTTTTGTTGGCGTTGTTGATGTCGCTGTTGCATTGTCTGAATTTCCACTTTTTCCACATCCTGATAAAACCATAGCTGTTATTAATGTTACAGCAATACCTTTAATAAATTTTTTCTCCATCCCTACATCTCCTATCACTTTACTTGTATTTATTTTATTATATGATATCTTCGGAATTTTCGCTTGTCAAATATAATATTTTATTCCAATATTATATTATTATTACTTTTATATTTTATATGTATAATTTTCTATTTATTCATATTTATTCATAGTTATTATTAATATTTTGTAAATTATTTCAATTATATTTATTAATTTACTAATTTTAATCATTCCTATTAACCCATAAATTTATATTATTACAAAATAAAAAAAAATGATTTACTTACATCAATTGGAGATGAGCACTTACATAATATTTGTAGTATTAATAATAAAAATCGTAGTTTTTATCAATCTAATATTGTTAATGAATTTGAAAATTTTTTTCATTCCCGTTCAAGAAGTATCACATTTAATTAGTGCTACATTATTCAATTCACCATATACAACCTTAATAAACTCCTAGAGAGGTACATTATAGAAAAAGGAGACTCACCTGATAGGGTAATCCTCATTTTTTCTGCTAAAAATATACTTACCTAAAAATTTAATATCTACCATATAAACTAAATAAAAAATAGTCAGGAATATTATATTCTTGACTACTTATTTTATTTAAATACTTAATATAAATTTAATATATATAACTTTAGATATTATTATGATTTTGCTATTAATTTTCCAAAATCCCTACATCTGTCTTCATCTTCACCCTTTGGAGATTCTTGTACTGTTAAGCCTTCGCTTATTAATATAGCTCCATATGATTCCATTCTCTTTTCCCATTCTGTCATCCATTCACCATTGCCCCATCCCCATGAGCCAAAAAGTGCAACTTTTTTCCCTTGTATATTTCCTTCTAATGATTTAATAAAAGGTTCCATTTCACTTTCATCTAATTCTTCACTTCCATAAGCTGAACATCCTAAAATAAGAATCTCATCATCTTTCACCTCATCAAGTGATACTGATGACACTTCCAATAATTCAGCTTTTTTACCTTCTGCTTCTATTCCTTGTAGTATTAAATTTGCCATTTTTTCTGTATTTCCACTTTGACTAAAATATATAATCTTCATAATAGTTTCCTCCTAATTATTCTTTAATTCTTTAATTCTTTAATTTTATTTATCTTCTGACCTTATTATAGCTTTATTGACTATAATAAAATGTGATTGAAATCAAACACAATAACTTTTCCTTTTCCATTAATTTTTGTTAGGACTATTACTCTTTAACTATAGATATATTCTAATATAGGGAGTATTCTAAAAAAATAAAAGTTCACTATTACAAAATAATGTAATAATGAACTTTTATTTTATATATAATCTTTTAAACCTTCTTGATCTAAAATTATGATATTTTTTGTTCCTACTATCTTTATTAAACTCTCATCTTCAAATTTTTTTAATTTCCTACTTATGGTCTCCCGTGTTACTCCAATATAACTCGCCATATCCTCCCTTGACAACGGCAAATTTATGGAAATATTATTTCCTACTTTTTCTCCATACTTTTCTATTAAATCTATTACCAAATAAGCCATTCTTGAGTCAACATCATTAGTTGCAAGATTCTGAACAAGATTTTCAACTTTTGATAATCTTTCTCCTACAGTTTCTAATACCTTTATACTGATTTCTGGACTTCCCATCATTATATCCTTCATTTCATCTTTAGTAAGAGTACATATCTTAGCATCCACTATTGCTTTAGAATTAAATCCATACTTAGAAGGTTTTATAAGTTCTAATTCCCCAAAGAAATCGCCTTCTGAAAGTATATGTAGTATCTGTTCCTTACCATCCTTAGTATACTTATATAATTTTATTTTTCCTTCATTTATAAAGTAAAGTGTATTTGCTACATTACCTTCTGTAAATATAACATCTCCTTTACTATATTCTTTATGATTAATTTTATTTACAATCTCCAATAATTCTTCATTATTTAAATTCTCAAATATTGGCACTTTGCTTGCACAAAGCTCTCCCCTACAATTATTACAACAATTACTGCAGTGACTATTCATAATATAATCCTCCTTTTCAATCATATTCAAAAACAACAATTTAGTATTATATTTTAGCTTGCGTTATATCCCTAATATATCTTTTTTATATTAACTAAAAAACTCAAACAATAAAACTTCTTAATAATATTATAATAAAAAATACTCAAAAGATAAATTGAATTATCCTCTGAGCATATAAGAATCCTAAAAATTATTATGTCATTTTATATTCTTAGATCATTATTACTTATTTAGTATTTCTGTTACTTTATCTTTTAATCGTGTATTGATAAGTTTATTATAGTTGCCTTAGGTCTAGACATAGATTCAATTGAATATCTTACTCCCTGAGTTCCCATACCAGAAGCTTTTACCCCAAGGAATGGGAAATTATCCGGACCTCTCTCGGTCTTATTATTTACTTGAACTGTTCCTACTTCTAACTTATCAGCCACATAAAATGCATTATTTATATTTTCTGTAAATACAGCACTTTGAAGTCCATATTCTGATTTATTAGCTATTTCTATAGCCTCATCTTTATCTTTTACTCTTATGATTGGAATTACTGGACCAAATGGTTCTTCCCATGCAAGTCTCATATCTGTTGTAACATTATCAAAAAGAGTTGGGTAAATTAAATTTCCTTCTCTATTTCCACCCACAACTAAGTCAGCACCTTTGTTTTTTGCATCTTCTATTAATTCAATAACGAAATCTGCAGCTTTTGAATTAATTAATGGTACAATATCCACATCTTTCACCATAGGATTTCCTACGGTAAGACTTCCCATCTTTTCTTTGATTTTTTCTAGTAATTTATCTGCTACTTTATTTACTACTAAAATTCGCTTTACTGCTGTACATCTTTGTCCTGAATATGAATATCCACCTGCAACAATGTTACTTGCAGCTAGTTCTAAATCAGCATCTTCTAAAACTATAGCAGCATCCTTGCCACCTAACTCCATTAAAAGAGGTACCATACTCGTCATCTTAGAAATCCTAACTCCTATTTCCGTACTGCCTGTAAAATTGATGAAATTTATTTCTTTATGAGTAGTAATATAATCTCCAATTTCACTGCCTTTACCTGTAACTGTATTTAATACTCCAGCCGGAACTCCTGCTTTTTCAAATACTCTTGCTAAATACAATCCACATAAACTTCCTTGAGTTGCAGGTTTTAATACAACTGAATTTCCTGCCATTAATCCTGGTGCTATTTTAGAAACTGATAAATTTATTGGGTAATTAAAAGGAGATATTGCAAGTACAACTCCTAGGGGTTCCCTTTTTACAATTGATAATTTATTATTCTTAAAACCTGGGAAGCTGTCTCCTGGAATACTTTCACCAGATAAATTCTTAGCTGTATCTGCTGTAAACTTTATAAAATCTGAGCTTCTAGAAACTTCTGATATGCAGCTTTTTCTATCTTTAGCAATTTCCATCATCATAAGTTCCGATAATTTATCTATATTTTCTTGTAAAATATCTGCTGCCTTATATAATATTTCTGCTCTTTCACTTATTGTTGTATTTTTCCACTTCTTTTGAGCTTCTTTAGCAGTTTGCACTGCAATATCTACCTCTTCCTTTGTCATAGCAGGAATTCTGCCTAATAATGAGTTATCTAATGGTGACTTTATTTCTACAAAGTTTCCACTCCTACTGTTAATCCATTCTCCATTTATTAAATTTTTAAAAGTATTATTTTCATCCTTTATATTATTAAACATAATATTATTCCTCCTTAGTTATTTGCACTTCTTTTTACTCTTTTGTTATATCTGTTCCTGATTCAAACATTTCAAAGTTTATATATTCTTCTTCAATACCCATTGATATTAAATTGTGATAAACAGCCTTCATGAATGGCACTGACCCACAAAAATAGAAATCACCATCCTGTGGCAAATTCTCTATCATCCATTCTTTTGATATTCTACCTTTTATATTAAAATCTCTTCCCAATATATCAGTCTCTTTAGGACGAGTATAAAACACATAACTTTTGAAATTATCATTCCTATTATGTAACTGTAACTTTGATATTTCTTCTTTAAAACTATGATTTTTTGAATTAGGTATACTATAAATAAAATGTATTTTTCTATCACTACTTACTGCATCAAAAGCCATGGTAAGCATTGGTGTTACTCCAATTCCTGCCCCTATTAATATTAATGGTCTTTCACTATCCTTTAATATAAAACTTCCAAGTGGTGCAGTTATTTGAAGAGTATCTCCCACCTTTATTTCATCACATAACTTTTTACTTAAAAACCCCTTCTCCTCTCTCTTTATACTAATTCTATAAAATTCTTCATTAGAATTCATGGATAATGTATATTGTCTAGGTTTAGTAAAAGTATTATCTTCATTTTTAATTCTAATGGTAATAAATTGCCCTGCTATAAACTGTGGAAGTTTGATTCCATCTGATGGTTTTAAATAAAATGAAGTAACTGCTTCATCTTCTTTAACTTTATTAAATACTATGAAGTTTTTAAATCCTTTCCAAATACTATTTGAATTTATACTATTATATATCATTGAACTCCTCCGATTTTTCTTTAGTTTTGTATTCTCAAATTTATTTTTTTCGCGCTGTACCCTTTAAACTTTTCTTATTTAAGTCTGAATTCATTATATTCCAGCGAAAATAAATACAATGTGATTTCAATCAAATTCTTTTTAAATATATAACATAGTTAATACAAAAATTTAATACTAAAAGATAGTTAACTTAAGTTAATACCACCTGATAAATACATAACTGTATAAAATATTAAATATAAAAAACTATCTCAAAAATAAATTTGAGATAGTTTTTATTTAAATTCTTATTACCTATAATTATACACTTTGTTTTAAGCAAGTTTTTAAATCTTCATTAGGTTCACTTATAGTTTGTAAGTTAAATGTATCAACTAAATATTGTAATACATTAGGACTTATAAATGCTGGAAGTGATGGTCCAAGGAATATTCCCTTTATACCTAACGAAAGTAATGCTAAAAGATCAGCAACTGCTTTTTGTTCATACCATGAAAGAATTATTGATAATGGTAATCCATTTACACTTGTATCAAATGCATCTGCAAGTGCCGTTGCAATTCTAACTGCTGAATATGCATCATTACATTGGCCTACATCTAATAATCTTGGAAGTCCAGCAACTTCCCCAAAATCTAATTTATTAAATCTATATTTACCACATGCTAGTGTTAAGATAACACAATCATCCGGAACTTTCTTTGCAAATTCGGTATAGTAATTTCTTCCAGGTCTTGCACCATCACATCCTCCAATTAAGAAAAAATGTCTAATGCTTCCATCCTTAACTGCATTAACAATTGTTTCTGTATGATTTAAAGTTGCATGGTGACCAAAACCAACAAGAATTTCTTTTGGTTCTTCGGATTTTGTAAATCCACCAAGTTCTAATGCTTTTTCTATTATTGGTGTAAAGTCTTTATGGCCATCTTTGTCAGCTTGAATATATTTAACTCCATCCCATCCAACTACACTTGTTGTAAATATTCTATCTTTATATGTTTCTCTAGGTCTCATCAAACAATTTGTAGTCATTAAAATGCAGCCTGGTATACCATCAAATTCTTTTTGTTGATCTTGCCAAGCACCACCATAATTTCCTACAAGATGCTCATATTTTTTAAGTTCAGGGTAACCATGACTAGGTATCATTTCACCATGAGTATATATGTTAATTCCATTACCTTCAGTTTGTTCTAATAACATGTCTAAATCTCTTAAATCATGACCAGAAACAATGATAAATGGTCCCTTTTTAATATTTACGTTAACTTTATGAGGACTTGGATTCTTATAAGTATTCGTATTTGCTTCATCCAATTTCTTCATAACTGCAACACTCATATCACCAGTTCTCATAGTCATTTGAATTAACTCTTCAACGCTTAAATTATCATTTGTTGTACATTCCAATCCTTTAAAATAGAAATTATCAACTTGATCATCATAATAACCTAAGCATCTTGCTTGATGTCCATATGCGCTTATCCCCTTTAAGCCATACACTATTGTTTGTCTAAGTGATCTTACATCAGCATCTAAATCTTGATCAAACATAATCCCAGCTCTTTTTGAATCTTTAAGCATTTCTTCTTTTGTTTCGCTTAAGTTATAGGTCGCTTGTTCTGGGTATTCTTTATCTGCATCCACTCTATCTCTCAAACTCTCTTTTATTTTTTGAGAATCTTTAAGCATTTCTATATGAACTTCTGCATCGAAATTTACATTAGTAAGTGTTGTAAATAATGAATTTTCTACAAAGCTAACAATGCTTTTGTCTATTTCTTCCCCTTTTTCTATAAGGTCCTTGATATAACAACTTATTCCTTTGCATTGATATATAAGCAAATCTTGAAGATTTGCTATTTCAGGTGTTTTTCCACACACACCTATTTTAGTACATCCTTTTCCCCCTGCTGTTTGCTCACACTGATAACAAAACATAGGATTTTCATCCATAAATATCACTCCTTAGAAATTAATCTATATTATTATTTGTATAAATTAATTTAATATTCTCAATTACGTAACAGTAATAGAAACTTTTTCTTGTCTCTCAAATTATCATATTCAATTCTCACAATTCCCGTAGCCTTTGATTTTTATATCTTCCAATCCATATAATATGATTTTAAAATCACAAAATTCTATGTTGTAATTTTACTTAATCTAAATTTTTATGTATTTGATTTAAATCATATTTTTATAAACTAAACGAATATAGAATAAAGCCATAGGACAACAAAAACATAAAAAATAAATTAAAACATTGGAGGAACGTATTATGAAAAATAATATTATATTAAGTGAAAATATATTTTGGATTGGTAAGGTAGATGATAGAGATGTACCTTTTCATAGATTGACCTTAACTAACGGAACTACTTATAACAGTTATTTATTAATGACTGAAAAACCTACAATAATTGATACGGTTGATATAAGTTTTGGAAGAGAGTTTGTAGAAAATTTAAGCAATATAATTGAACTTGATAAAATCAAATATATTGTAATTAATCACACTGAACCTGACCATTCTGGTGCTCTTGGAAGTTTAGCTGCTAGAGCAAAAAATGCTGTAATTGTATGCACAAAGCCAGCTGTAAATGAACTTAAGGAAATGTACAGACTCCACAATAGAGAATTTTTAGTTGTAGGTGACGGTGATACTCTGGATATAGGTGGAAAAATCCTTAAATTTATAGAAACACCATATCTTCATACTGAAGAAACTATGATAACTTATTGCGTGGAAGATAAAATCTTATTTCCTTGCGATATCTTTAGTACTCATGTAGCAAACTATGAATACTTTAATGATAATGCAAAAATAGATATAAAAGATGACTTTACTGTCTATTACAAATTGATAATGCACCCTCATAGAAGATATGTTCAAAATATGATTGAAAAGATCAAAGATTTAGATATAAAAATGATAGCACCATCCCATGGATTTATTATTAGAGATGATGTCCAAAGCTTTATAGATATTTATGATAATATGAGTAAGAATACAGAGTTAGATAAAAAATCACTTATTCTATTCTCTAGTATGACAGGCAACACAAAGAAAATCGCCTCTATTCTTAAAGAAAAATTTGAGGATCAAGATATAGCTTCAGAAGTCATAGATGTAAACAAAGTACCAATGGAAGAAGTAATGAAATCTATTAATGAAGCCGACGTAATTTTCTTTGGAAGCTCTACTAAATATGGAGATATGATTGGAAATATGGAAAATATATTAAAGAACCTTAAAACTTTAAATTTAGAATCTAAGCTAGGTACAGCCTTTGGGTCTTTTGGCTGGAGTGGAGAAGCTATTGAAGTTGTACAAGATTATTTAAATGAAACTAATATAAAAGTATTAAATACTTCAGACATAATTAAATCTACTGGTATGATTGACGTAGAATTACCACTAAGAATTAGATTTTCACCTAAAGAAGATAACTTAAAGAGCATTGAACGATTAGTCATATATACTGCTGATTTATTACTTAGTACAATTTAAAAATACAGGAAAGCATTAATTAATGATATATAAATATCATCAAAAGCACCTTATGAGATTAACTGCAATATTGTCTTTCTCTCATAAGGTGCTTTTGCTTAGTCAATATTACCCATAGTTTCTTTTTACTAACATATAGCAACTCATATATTTATATATATAAGTTCCAATAAATAAACTGCATACATTTGTTTACTGTACATGATCTTGATGTAGTAAATTAATTAGAACTTATATATGAATATTATTTTTAAACTACTGAAATAGTATATTTCTTACTTTTTTAGCTGCTTCCACAAGATTTTTAAGACTAAGAGTAGTTTCCTCATCACCACGAGTTTTCAATCCACAATCTGGATTAATCCATAGTTTTTCTCCTTTAATTTCATGGAGCATTGAGTTAATTCCTATGATAATTTCTTCTACGCTAGGTACTCTTGGGGAGTGAATATCATATACACCTGGTCCAACTGCAGTAATAAACTTATTATTGTTTAATGCTTCAATGATTGATAAGTTTGAACGTGATGCTTCAAAGGAAATTACATCTGCATCCATAAAGTCAATATCCTTTATTATTTCTTCAAATTCGCTATAACACATATGTGTATGAATTTGTGTCGTTGACTTAACAGCACTGTGAACAAGTCTAAACGCAGCAATTGCCCAATCTAAATATTCACTATGCCAGTCAATTCTTCTAATTGGAAGCTTCTCCTTTAATGCTGCCTCATCTACTTGAATTATATTAATATAATTTGCTTCAAGATCTAAAACCTCTTCTCTAATAGCTAATGCAATTTGAAAAGCCATTTCCTTTAGAGAAATATCTTCACGAGGGAAAGACCAGTTAAGAATAGTTACTGGACCTGTAAGCATAGCTTTTACAGGCTTTTGAGTAAGACTTTGCGCATATTTAGAATATTCAACAGTAATAGGATTTGCCCTAGAAACATCTCCAACTATTACAGGAGGTTTAACACAACGTGTCCCATAAGATTGAACCCATCCATTTTGCGTGAATAAATAACCATTAAAGTGCTCACCAAAATATTCTACCATGTCATTCCGTTCAAATTCACCATGAACTAAAACATCAATTCCGATTTCCTCTTGAAGTTTTATACAATCTTTAATTTTTTTCTTTACATTCCCTATATACTGTTCTTGTGTAATCTCCCCTTTTTTATATTTTGCTCTGTTTGATTTTACATCAGCTGTTTGTGGAAATGAACCAATTGTTGTGGTTGGTAATAGTGGAAGCTTGAAAAAATTCTTTTGAATCTCAGCTCTTTCATTAAATTTTGGTAATCTTGTAAAATCTTTTTCTGTTAAACCTTCAAGTTTTTTCTTTATTTCAGAATTCACATTATTCACCTTTTCAGTAAATAAAGCAATATTGTTTTTATATTTTTCATTAATTAAATAATTCTGTTCATTGAAAAGCTCTTTTAATTCATTCAATTCTATTAATTTTTCCTCTGCAAAAGCAAAATGAATCTTGTAATTCTCGCATAGCTTTTTTTCATTTCTTAAAGTATATGGCAAATGTAAAAGAGAGCATGAAGTATTTATTATAATATTATCTTTTTCAATATATTTTGAAATCTCAGTTAGAGTTTCTAATGACTTCTGATAAGAGTTTTTCCATATATTTTTACCATTTACTATGCCTGCAAAAATAGTAGTATTTTTAGGAAATCCCTTTTCCTTAACTAATTCTAGTGATTTCTTGCCTTCCACAAAATCCAAACCTATTCCATCAAATCCAAGGTCAGTAATCTCACTATAGCAATCTCTAATATCTCCGAAGTATGTTTGAATTAAGATATTAAGTTTACCTTTATTTTTTAATAATTCTTCATAAATTCTTGTGAACACTTCTATATCTTTTGGGCTCAAATCTGTAACTAAGATTGGTTCGTCTATCTGAATCCATTCCACACCTAATTCATTTAACTTAGCAAAAACATCTTTATATGCCTTAACTACATCTGGTATAAAATCAACAAGTTTTTTATTACCATTATAATCTGCTAATTTGAGAAAAGTAAACCCACCAATAATTACAGGTTTTGTTTTAATTCCAATTTCAACTGCTTCAGTGAATTCTCTAAAAATCTTATCGCTATTTAACTTAATTTCAGTACTATCATCAAACGCTGGAACTATGTAATGATAATTTGTATTAAACCATTTTTTCATAGGAAGTGCTTTAACATCACCTCTTTCCCCTTGATATCCTCTAGCCATCGCAAAATAAGTATCAAGTTCATTAAGTCCTAAAGACTTATATCTTTCTGGTATTGCATTTAAAAGAACCGCTGTATCAAGGATTCCATCGTAAAAAGAAAAATCATTTGATGGTATAAAGTCAAGTCCACTATTATTTAATAATGCCCACTGAGCTTTCCTCAATTCTTTAACATTATTTTGTAGTTTTTCAAAAGATAAATCACCTTTAAAATAATCTTCTATCCAAAATTTTAATTCGCGAAGTTCGCCAATTCGTGGATAACCAATAATCGAATTACTCATAACACTACATTCCTTTCAATAAAAATTTTCTGTAGGCTAATCATATCAGAGAATTCTTCTAATAAGGTAACTCAAAAAAACTATTGCTTGTTATAGCAAATAAGTATAACAAGCAATTTAAATTTATATATAATTATATGATACTATTTAATTTATTCTTTTAATGATTCAAAATATATTCATCGCCAAATTCACCAATTATCTCATTTAGTGCATTTATATAAATGTTTCCAAGCTGACTAAGTATTATATCCTTGTGTGCAATCCACCCTACTGTTATCTTCTCCTCAATGTCTAAAGGCACAGAGGCAATATCATTTCCATTTAAGTCAGAACTCAAAATTCCAGTTGAAATAGTATATCCGTTTAGTCCAATTAATAGATTAAAAAGTGTTGCTCTATCACTAACTCTGATACTTTTCTTATGGGAAAGTGTGCTTAATATTTCCTCTGAAAAGTAAAAAGAATTGAACTCCCCTTGCTCAAAGGATAAGTACGGATAATTTTTCAAATCTTCAAGAGTAACTTCTTTTTGCTTATAAAGAGGGTTTTTTACGCTTATAAAAATATGTGGTCTTGCAACAAATAACTGGGTAAATTTTAAATTATTTTCTTTGATCAATTTATTTAAGACTTTAGAATTAAATTCATTTAAATATAAAATTCCTATTTCACTTCGAAGATTCTTTACATCATCAATAATTTCATAAGTTTTAGTTTCTCTTAGATTAAATTCATATTCATCATTGCCATATTCTTTAATTAAATCAACAAAGGCATTAACTGCAAAAGCATAATGCTGTGTTGATACAGAAAAATGCTGAGCAGATGGTTTCGTATTAAAATACTTCTTTTCTAGCAATTCTGTTTGTTCAATTACTTGCCTTGCATAACCTAAAAATTCTGCGCCATCAACTGTAACACTAATTCCTCTGTTGGTTCGTTCAAAAATAGTTTTATTTAATTCATTTTCCAGTTCTCTAATTGCATTAGAAAGACTGGGCTGAGTAATAAAAAGCTTTTTGGCAGCAATATTTATGGAACCACATTTTGCAATTTCAATAGCATATTTTAGTTGTTGTAATGTCACTTTTTCACCACCTTGCATAATCTTTATTTATCTATTTATAATCTTTTAATATTATTAAGTCAACTTGGATATTTGATATTTAAAAAGGATGCTTAAAATTGCTTTTAAGACATCCTTTCACCTATTGTAGTTTAAAATTATACTAAGCACCATTTTCTATATACTAGGATTTAATGTATAACACAGTCTGCTTAAACTTTTCTGATATATCAATACCTATTACTTACTTCGATGGAATATCAATTATTTCTTTGTAATAGAAACCCTCCATACTTCAGGACCTTCTTCTAAATACTCCCACTCAAATTGTTCTGGAAGCTCCATTATAAACTGATAATGAAGTGGACGAGGATCATGATCATTTATAAGTTCCATTTTTTCACCGGATGCTAACCCTTCAAAAGTTTTAAAAATCACTGGGTGCTTATCTTTAGGCTCATATATTCTAGCATCTACATTTGTCGCAAAATTTGACATATTTAATTCCTCCCAAGTTTTATTATTTATTCCTAATTTTATATTTTCTGTATAAATTTTCTTACATCTATGCCTTCTCGCCGATTCCCATCTTTAAAGCCTTCCCATTATTTAAACATATATTTATCCTCCTGCATTTACATAGTTATTATTTACCTTTGAAATTTATTTTCATATAATTTATGACTTTATTATAACTTTATTGATTTTAATAAAATGTGATTAAAATCACATTTGCTAAAATTCATTCTTTATACCATTTATTTTTATAAATACTACACCTTAACGAAAAACTAAAATAATCTTAAAATTATTCATCCAAAAATGAACCCTAGCTACAATTGCGTAGCTAGGATTCTATATGAGCATATTTATCTTATTTATTTTTTAAAACATAAGTTTCATGTTTAGTATTATATAAATTACATATACTAATTTATAAATAAATACACGAAGTATAGAATGGAGGTTTGAAAATGAGAAAACTTGCTGAAGGAGAAATACTTTCACTAACAGGATTATTGAAGTTTGAGAGCGATGGCTTAGCAGTTTCAAGGGCAATGCAGTCACTTATAACAGATGATGATTAAAAAAAACAAGCCGAATTAGGTATATTGGCAGCTGAAGGTAGAATTAAAGGGTTAGATCAATTTATTAATGAGAATTGCATTAAATGAGTGTAAAGGAGGTAAAATGCTATGTCAACTATTTTAAGCAACATAGTTCAAAACACTACTGATATAAATGATGAGGTTATAGCCGGAAATATGCTTGCATCTGCTAAAGGTGCAGCAGATGCCTATTTAAATGCAACAATTACATGCACAACACCAGAATTAAGAGCACTTTATTCGAGGCTGTAAATATTTTTGTGTATTCTGATTTTCTTCTTAGAAATAATCTATAACTTAAGTACTTACACTGATCTTTGATTATGTCTGATAATGTATATTTATAGTGATTGAATTATTTATGTACTA
>Ga0209281_1000180_pt1 | contig 147099 bp, 135 predicted proteins | sample MedtruBG_FD_187514 | JGI IMG/M metagenome (GOLD analysis project Ga0209281, IMG submission 187514) | Root nodule microbial communities of legume samples collected from California, USA - Medicago truncatula BG (SPAdes) (version 2) | ecosystem: Host-associated > Plants > Roots > Nodule | place...
GGAAACCCACAACAAGGGCGACCGTGTTGAAGGTAAAATCAAGTCTATCACTGACTTCGGTATCTTCATCGGCCTGGACGGCGGCATCGACGGCCTGGTTCACCTGTCTGACATCTCCTGGAACGTTACAGGCGAAGAAGCAGTTCGTGAATACAAGAAAGGCGACGAAATCGCAGCGGTTGTTCTGCAGGTTGACGCAGAGCGTGAGCGTATCTCCCTGGGCGTTAAACAGCTCGCAGAAGATCCGTTCAACAACTGGGTTGCTGTGAACAAGAAAGGCGCAATCGTAAACGGTAAAGTGACTGCAGTTGACGCTAAAGGCGCAACCGTAGAACTGGCTGACGGCGTTGAGGGTTACCTGCGCGCTTCTGAAGCTTCACGTGACCGCGTTGAAGATGCCACTCTGGTTCTGAGCGTTGGCGACGATGTTGAAGCTAAGTTCACCGGTGTTGACCGTAAGAACCGCGCTATCAGCCTGTCTGTTCGTGCTAAAGACGAAGCTGATGAGAAAGACGCTATCGCAACTGTTAACAAACAGGAAGAAGCTGGTTTCTCCAACAACGCAATGGCTGAAGCTTTCAAAGCAGCTAAAGGCGAGTAATTCAAGCGTTCTGAATCCTTTGAGCTATAACGCAGTTACGGTTCGAAGAATGACGAGCAGACTTGACAGATTGCAGGATTCGTCCTGTAATCAATAACAAAGGGCGGCTACGGCCGCCCTTGTTTAATAAGCTGTTCAGCTAATTGGTTTGAAGGAACCGGAGGAATCATGACCAAGTCAGAATTGATTGAAAGACTTGCCAGCCAGCAATCGCACATTCCTGCAAAAGCAGTGGAAGATGCAGTCAAAGAGATGCTGGAGCATATGGCCTCGACTCTGGCCCAGGGCGAGCGCATTGAGATCCGCGGTTTCGGTAGTTTCTCTCTGCACTATCGTGCACCACGAACCGGGCGTAACCCGAAGACTGGCGATAAAGTAGATCTGGAAGGTAAATACGTTCCTCACTTTAAGCCGGGTAAAGAACTGCGCGACCGCGCCAACATTTACGACAACTGAGTTTTACCTGCGGGTTAAAACTGGGTTATGAAAAAAAGCACCTTCGGGTGCTTTTTTTTGTATTTATACTTCCACTTCTGAAGCACTCTCGCATTTTTAATGAAGATGGCTGTATAGCACGCAATGTGTTTAGAGTCGCTCTCGCAACCTCCTTATTTCTCGCCTGACAGGCCTCCTTCACCACGGCACACTGCTCTGAAACAGGGAGGTGTCGATGGGTATACCAGCCGTTAGCGCATGTGTGATTCTGGGGATACTTCCTCTTTTGTGGTTGCCCGCGCTCCCCGATCTGGCCACGATCGGTGTCATAATTGTTGCAGGTATTGGGTTAGCGATGCAGAAACGGACCGGCTTGCGCTGCGTGGGTTTCGGGTTGATCTTTTTTGCATGGGGCACGCTTGCCGCGCTGGAATCTGTCTGGCCCATGCAGAACCTGACCGCGGGCCCACAGCAGGCAAACGTTCTGCTGACCGCGACGGATGGCGCGACAACGCATCAGGGCGTTATCGTCACGCTTAATGGCAAACCCTGGCGTGCACGGACCGGTATCACCCTTTATGGAAACTACTTACCGCAGGCCGCCTGTGCCGGTCAACGCTGGGCAATGACGCTACGTTTACGGGCCGTTCACGGTGAGCTTAATGACGCGGGATTTGACGCACAGCGTAATGCGCTGGCCATGCATAAACCTTTAAGCGGTAGATTTACTCATGCCGAAGTACTCGAGGCTTCATGCAGCCTGCGTGCACGCTATCTGACCTCGCTGACATCTACGCTCAGTGTTTATCACTGGGGAGCGGTCATACTGGGCCTGGGAATGGGGGAGCGGCTGGCGGTCTCGCAGGAGATCAAAAGCCTGATGCGTGAGACCGGCACGTTGCACCTGATGGCCATCTCGGGCCTGCACATCACCCTGGCGGCGTCTATTTTTTGGTTTCTTGCGAGGGGAATACAGTTTCTACTGCCGTGCCGCTGGATTGACTGGCGAATGCCTTTGCTGGCGACCCTCTGTTTTGCCTATTTTTATGCGTGGCTTACCGGTTTACAGCCTCCGGCGTTACGCACGGTTGTTGCGCTTGCCGTACTGTCATTACTTCATCTCAGTGGTCGCCAATGGTCACCCTGGCAAATGTGGCTGACTTGCGTAGCCGTCATTCTGTTTAACGATCCGCTGGCTGTTCTGTCCCAAAGCCTGATGCTTTCAGCGTTTGCGGTTGCCGCGCTGATCTTCTGGTTCCAGTGGGTGCCTGTTCCTCGCTTTTCCGGACCTCGCGGGATGGCGCTCGTCATCAGTTTACTGCATTTGCAGTCAGGGATGCTGCTCTTACTCTTGCCCATACAGGTCATGATTTTTCATGGCTTCAGTCTTTCGTCACTGGTGGCTAATCTTTTTGCGGTCCCGCTGGTTACGCTGGTATCGGTGCCTTTAATTCTGGCGGGGATGGTATTGCATCTTTTCCCATTCAGCGCAGGTGAGGCCGCTGCCTGGTACCTGGCGGATAAATCTCTGGCCTTGCTGTTCTGGTTATTAAAGCAACTCCCTGATGGCTGGATAGACGTAGATGCACGCTGGATACCTTTAACGCTTTTTCCATGGCTCATCATCATCGGCTGGCGTTTACGAATCTGGGGGCAGATGCTCGCACTCTGCTTAACCGGTTGCGTTTTAGCGCTCTTTCCCTTCTGGCGTGGAACGAAAATCGACAGCTGGACGGTGCATATGCTGGATGTCGGTCAGGGCCTGGCGATGGTGGTCGAGCGCAACGGGCGGGCAATTCTGTATGACACCGGCCTTTCCTGGCCCGGTGGCGATAGCGCAAAACAGATTATTATTCCCTGGTTACGCTGGCACCATTTAACGCCAGAGGGCGTCATCGTTAGCCACGAGCATGCCGATCATATCGGCGGGCTTAACTCGCTTCGTGCCGCCTGGCCACAAATGTGGATACGCAGCCCCTTAAACTGGGCGCAGCACAGACCGTGCTTTCGGGGCCAGCACTGGCAATGGCAGGGATTAACCTTTACGGTGCACTGGCCACCGATGGGCTACCTCGCGCAGGGCAATAATCGCTCGTGCGTGGTGAAGGTTGATGATGGTCTGCATAGCGTATTGCTCACCGGGGATATTGAAGCGAATGCAGAACAAATGATGCTGAGTCGCCACTGGCAATATCTGACGTCTACACTTATCCAGGTGCCCCATCATGGGAGTAATACCTCGTCCTCTTTGCCGCTCGTACAGCGTGCACAGGGAGCGTTGGCACTGGCATCCGCTGCACGTTATAACGCGTGGCGATTTCCCTCCACAAAAGTGATCCGGCGCTACAGAAAGGAAGGTTACCAATGGTTCGATACACCGCAAAGTGGACAAATATCCGTCACATTCACGCAACAGGGTTGGCAAATCCGACGCTTACGAGATCAATATTTACCGCGTTGGTATCATCAGTGGTTTGGCGTGCCTGCAGATAACGGGTAGAATATGCGGCTATTTCAACAAATGCTGGTTTTATGAATGCATAACGACAAAGATCTCTCCACGTGGCAGACCTTCCGCCGACTCTGGCCGATGATTGCCCCTTTCAAACCAGGTCTCATCGTGGCGGCTGTGGCGTTAATCCTCAACGCAGCCAGCGATACTTTTATGTTATCGCTCCTCAAACCGTTACTGGATGACGGTTTTGGTAAAACGGATCGCTCAGTGTTGCTATGGATGCCTCTGGTGGTTATCGGGTTGATGATCTTACGAGGTATCACCAGCTATATTTCCAGTTACTGTATTTCATGGGTATCGGGCAAGGTTGTCATGACCATGCGCCGTCGCTTGTTCAGCCATATGATGGGCATGCCGGTTGCTTTCTTCGATAAGCAATCCACCGGGACATTATTGTCACGTATTACCTACGATTCTGAACAGGTTGCGTCATCATCGTCCAGTGCGCTGATTACGGTGGTTCGTGAAGGTGCCTCCATCATCGGTCTGTTTGTGATGATGTTCTATTACAGCTGGCAGCTGTCGATTATTCTCATCGTTCTGGCCCCCATTGTGTCAATTGCGATTCGCGTGGTGTCTAAGCGTTTCCGTAACATCAGCAAAAATATGCAGAATACGATGGGGCAGGTGACCACCAGCGCTGAGCAGATGCTGAAAGGCCATAAAGAGGTGTTAATTTTCGGCGGTCAGGATGTCGAAACCAAGCGCTTTGATAAAGTGAGCAATAAAATGCGTCTGCAGGGGATGAAAATGGTCTCGGCATCGTCCATTTCCGATCCTATTATCCAGCTGATCGCCTCGCTGGCATTGGCCTTTGTGCTGTATGCAGCCAGTTTCCCGAGCGTAATGGAAACGCTGACGGCGGGGACGATTACGGTTGTCTTCTCAGCAATGATTGCACTGATGCGTCCGCTCAAGTCGCTGACTAACGTCAACGCGCAGTTCCAGCGCGGCATGGCAGCCTGTCAGACTCTCTTCAGCATCCTGGATTCTGAACAGGAAAAAGATGAAGGCAAGCGCGTCATTGACCGTGCGAAAGGCGATCTTGAATTCCGCAATGTGACCTTTACCTATCCTGGACGCGAAACCCCCGCACTTCGCAATATTAACCTCAATATTGAGGCCGGTAAAACCGTTGCGCTGGTGGGACGTTCTGGCTCCGGTAAATCGACCATCGCCAGTCTGATCACCCGCTTTTATGATATTGATGAAGGCGAAATCCTGCTGGACGGCCATGATCTGAAGGAATACAGCCTGCGGTCATTACGTAATCAGGTTGCGCTGGTCTCCCAGAACGTCCATCTGTTTAACGACACCGTGGCGAATAACATCGCCTATGCCCGTACTGAAGAGTACAGCCGTGAAGATATCGAGAAAGCGGCGCGCATGGCCTACGCAATGGACTTCATTAATAAGATGGATAATGGTCTCGACACGATTATCGGCGAAAACGGCGTGCTGCTCTCGGGCGGTCAACGTCAGCGTATTGCCATTGCGCGTGCGTTACTGCGAGATAGTCCGATTCTTATCCTGGATGAAGCCACCTCTGCGCTGGATACCGAATCTGAGCGTGCTATTCAGTCCGCACTGGATGAGCTGCAAAAGAACCGCACATCGCTGGTGATCGCGCACCGTCTGTCGACGATCGAACAAGCGGATGAGATCGTGGTGGTGGAAGATGGTGTCCTCGTAGAACGCGGCAGCCATGCCGATCTTCTGGCACATCGTGGCGTTTATGCCCAGCTTCATAAGATGCAGTTTGGTCAATGATAGCCCGCATCTGGTCCGGTGAATCACTGCTGTGGCTGTTGCTGCTGCCGCTCTCCTGGCTGTATGGCCTGGCGAGCGGCGTGATTCGCCTGTGCTATCGCCTGGGGCTAAAACGCGCCTGGCGAGCGCCCGTTCCGGTTGTTGTGGTGGGTAATCTCACCGCGGGTGGCAATGGCAAAACGCCGGTTGTCATTTGGCTTGTCGAAAAGTTAACCCAGCGCGGGGTTCGAGTGGGTGTAGTATCCCGGGGTTACGGTGGCAAAGCGGCACGCTATCCTCTGCTGTTGAACGCGCAAACCTCCACCGCAGAAGCTGGGGATGAGCCCGTATTGATCTTCCAGCGCACGGGCGTACCGGTTGCCGTTTCCCCTAAACGCAGCGAGGCAGTACAGGCGCTGCTGGCGGAACATGCTGTGCAACTGGTCATCACCGACGATGGGTTACAGCACTATGCATTAGCCCGCGATAAAGAAATTGTCGTGATTGACGGCGTACGCCGTTTTGGTAATGGCTGGTGGCTCCCTGCCGGGCCGATGCGTGAGCGTGAATCACGTTTGCGGTCGGTTGATGCCGTTATCGTTAACGGCGGAGAGGCAAAAACGGGCGAAATCCCGATGCAACTGGCACCCGGGTTGGCGGTGAATTTGCTAACCGGTGAACGCCGGGACGTGACGCAGTTATCCTCACTGGTGGCAATGGCAGGGATAGGGCATCCACCCCGTTTTTTTGCCACCCTGCAAAACCAGGGCGCGACGCTCGAAAAATGCGTTCCCCTGGCAGATCATCAGGCGTTAACGTCGGAAAAAGTGGCGTCGTTGTTAGCGCCGGGTCAGACGCTGATCATGACAGAAAAAGATGCGGTGAAATGCCGCGCCTTCGCGAAAGCGGACTGGTGGTATTTGCCGGTTGATGCCGAGCTTAGCGGAGAAAAACCTGAACAGTTGCTTAAGGAACTGATCGCGCTGGTGAAATAAAGCGAACGGTATTCCTCAGGCGCGATGACCAACAGGAAAACGCATGTCCATACCGCACCTCTCACTCACCGCTGCGCGCAATTTACATCTGGCGGCGCAAGGGCTGTTAAAAAAACCTCGCCGACGCGCAAAACCCACGGATATCCTTCCTGCCATTCAGCGCATGTCGCTGCTGCAAATCGACACGATCAATATTGTCGCCAGAAGCCCGTACCTGGTGCTGTTTAGCCGTCTGGGACATTATACGCCGCAATGGCTGGATGAGGCCCTTTTGCGCGGCGAGCTGATGGAATACTGGGCGCACGAAGCCTGTTTTCTGCCACGCAGTGATTTCGGTCTGGTGCGACACCGAATGCTGGCACCCGATAAAATGGGATGGAAATTCCGTCAGGACTGGATGCATGAGCACGCGCAGGAAATTGAGCAACTTATCGCGCATATTCATGAGAAAGGCCCGGTTCGGTCTGCCGATTTTGAACATCCGCGCAAGGGGGCGAGCGGCTGGTGGGAATGGAAAGCCCATAAGCGACATCTCGAAGGACTCTTTACCTCAGGCAAAGTGATGGTTGTCGAGCGGCGTAATTTTCAGCGCGTCTACGATCTTACCCATCGGGTTATGCCGCACTGGGACGATAGCCGCGATCTGATTGAACAGCGTGATGCAGAGGCGGCCATGTTGGCCAACAGTGCTAAAAGCCTGGGCATTTTTCGTGCCTCCTGGCTGGCGGATTATTATCGATTGCGCCAGCCCGCGCTCAAGCCTCTGCTGCATAACTGGGAAGAAGAGGGACGCGTTGTGCGCGTGGACGTCGCGACGCTGGGGGAGATGTGGTTGCACACCGATCTGCTGCCGCTGTTGCCTCAGGCACTGGAGGGCAAGCTCACCGCGACGCACAGCGCGGTGTTATCCCCTTTTGATCCCGTAGTCTGGGATCGTAAGCGGGCAGAGCAATTTTTTGATTTCCATTATCGCCTGGAGTGCTATACCCCTGCGCCGAAGCGGCAGTATGGCTATTTTGTTCTGCCACTGTTACACAAAGGTCTGCTCGTCGGACGCATGGATGCCAAAATGCACCGTAAAACAGGTGTGCTGGAGATCTTTGCGCTGTATCTCGAAGAGGGGATCGCGGTGAATGCGTCGCTGGAAAAAGGGCTTATCTTCGCCATCAGCCAGTTTGCCGAATGGCAGCATGCTAAACAGGTGACGCTGGCCCGGTTGCCTGATGGCCTGTTTGCGTCGTGTCGGAGTGGCTGGGAAATAGACATAGCCTGAATAAGGAATGTGGTAAGCTTTATTGATTACCTATTCGGAGGAACTATGGATCACCGTCTACTCGAAATTATTGCCTGCCCGGTCTGTAACGGCAAACTGTATTACAGCCAGGACAAACAAGAACTGATTTGCAAATCGGACAACATGGCCTTCCCGCTGCGTGAGGGGATTCCGGTGTTGCTGGAAAACGAAGCCCGAACCCTTTCCGCAGAAGAGAAAAGGCCATGAGTTTTGTCGTCATCATCCCGGCACGTTTTGCCTCCACCCGTTTGCCGGGCAAGCCGCTGGTCGATATCAACGGGAAACCCATGATCGTTCATGTGCTTGAGAGAGCACGTGAATCCGGAGCGGAGCGCGTGATTGTCGCAACGGATCATGCAGACGTGGCGCGTGCGGTTGAAGCGGCAGGCGGCGAAGTATGCATGACCCGTGCCGATCACCAGTCCGGAACGGAACGCCTGGCTGAAGTGGTGGAGAAATGCGGCTTTAGCGATGACACCATCATTGTGAATGTGCAGGGCGATGAGCCCATGATTCCGGCGGTGATTATCCGTCAGGTAGCTGAAAACCTTGCCCGACGTCAGGTCGGCATGGCCACGCTTGCGGTACCGATTCACCATGCGGAAGAGGTCTTCAATCCTAACGCGGTTAAAGTGGTCATGGATGCGCAAGGCTATGCACTCTATTTCTCTCGCGCCGCCATTCCATGGGATCGCGATCGCTTTGCGGTTTCTCAGGAGACGATTGGCGATACCTTCCTGCGTCATCTGGGTATTTATGGCTACCGTGCCGGTTTTATCCGCCGCTACGTGACCTGGGCGGCAAGCCCGCTTGAACAGATTGAAATGCTGGAACAGTTGCGTGTGCTCTGGTATGGCGAAAAAATTCACGTGGCCGTCGCTGAGGAAGTGCCGGGGACCGGCGTGGATACACCTGAAGATCTTGAGCGCGTTCGCGCAGAATTACGCTAGTTCCTCTCTATCCCCTCGTTCGGGGGGATAGCCACGCTCTCCCGCCTGACCTTTTCTCCTTTATCCTTGATCTCATGAGGGTGACTTCTGCCGACGATACGCTCATTATAAAAGCAGTAGCCTTGATGGGGGTAATCTCATATGGAACAGTTGCGGGCCGAGCTCAGCCACCTGCTGGGGGAAAAGCTCAGCCGGATGGAGTGCGTAAACGAGAAGGCAGATACCTCGCTTTGGACACTCTATGACAGTCAGGGAAATCCGATGCCGTTAATGGCACGCTGTTTTTCAGCGCCGGGGGTCGCCAGCCAGCTGGCGTGGAAAATGTCGATGCTGGCGCGAAGCGGCACCGTTCGAATCCCTACGGTGTACGGGATACTGACTCACGAAGACCATCCCGGTCCCGATGTCTTGCTTATTGAACGTCTGCGCGGGGTGCCTGTCGAAGCGCCCGCCCGCACGCCTGACCGTTGGGAGCAGCTCAAAGACCAGATCGTTGAGGCGTTGCTGGCATGGCACCGCCAGGATAGCCGCGGACTTGTCGGTCCGGTTGACTGCACGCAGGAAAACCTCTGGCCGCACTGGTATCGTCAGCGGGTCGAAGTGCTCTGGGGAACGTTAAACCAGTTCAATAATACCGGCCTGAGCATGCAGGACAAACGTATCCTTTTCCGGACGCGAGAGTGTCTACCCGCACTGTTTGACGGATTTAACGACAACTGCGTACTGGTCCACGGTAACTTCACTTTACGCAGTATGTTGAAAGATGCCCGCAGCGATCAGCTGCTGGCGATGGTGGGGCCTGGGATTATGCTCTGGGCACCGCGTGAGTACGAGCTCTTCCGCCTCTGTGAAAGCGGGCTGGCGGAAGGCTTATTGTGGCATTACCTGCAGAGGGCTCCGGTGTCGGAGGCCTTTCTCTGGCGGCGCTGGCTCTATCTCTTGTGGGATGAGGTGGCGCAGTTGGTCAATACGGGACGTTTCAACCGCGCCAATTTCGATATGGCGACGAAATCACTCTTGCCCTGGCTCGCCTGACGAGCCTTTCAGCCACTGCCAGAGGCGGCCCAGGGTCTCGTACCCTACGCGGTCGCTGTGCATCAGCCACGCAGGTGAGGGGATCAGTTTTTCCCAGGGATTAAGCGGTGCCTCAATGGCCAGCTGATTTGCAGGCGCAGGGAGTGGATGCAGACCCGCCTGTTCAAAGAAAATCATCGCCCGCGGCAGATGCGACGCCGACGTCACGAGCAGGAACGGCGCATCGCCAATCGCCTGTTTTACGGCGGCAGCCTCCTCTTCCGTGTCTTTTGGGCTATCAAGAGTGATGATGGCTGAGCGCGGTACGCCGAGAGATTCGGCAACGCGCGCGCCCGCCTCAGCAGTACTTACCGGGTTCGTTTTGGCTGCCGCGCCGGTGAAGATCATTTTTGATCCGGGGTTCGCCATCCACAGCCGTATACCCTCGTTCAGACGCGGCAAACTATTGTTGATTAAATTTGAGCTGGGGGCCCAGTTCGGGTCCCAGGTATAACCCCCTCCGAGCACCACAACATACTCCACTTTCTGTTTTCCCTGCCATGTCGGGTACTTATCCTCGATAGGGCGCAATAGCCCATCAGCGACGGGTTGCAGGCTGAGCAACAGCAGCATTAACCAGCCAAAGGAAATGATGATTTTGCCGCTTTTCTGGAAACGACTAAACCAGACCAGCAGTAACCCTAACGCAATGAGCGAGAGCAGGAGCGGCAAGGGAAGCATCATGCCTCCGATATATTTTTTTAGGGTAAAAAGCATCCTTTTTGGTTCCTTTTTTAACCATACAGCAGGCGATTATCGGTGATATTACACCAGACAGGTTCATTCTCCCTCCGGGTGTGACAAAATAGCGGTTTTGGTGTCAGAAGGTGGAACTCTCCCAATGCGGGATCGCAATTTTGATGACATCGCGGAAAAGTTTTCGCGGAACATTTACGGCACGACCAAGGGGCAACTGCGTCAGACGATCCTCTGGCAGGATCTGGACAAACTGCTTGCTACTTACGGAAGCCGAAAGTTGCGCGTGCTGGACGCCGGTGGGGGAGAAGGCCAGACCGCCATTTTGATGGCTCAACGCGGTCATCATGTCACGCTCTGCGATCTGTCTGCTGAAATGGTTGCGCGGGCAAAGCTGGCGGCAGAAGAAAAAGGTGTGAGCGAGAACATGCATTTTATACATTGCGCCGCTCAGGACATCGCTCAGCATTTGGAAACGCAGGTTGATCTGATATTGTTTCACGCTGTGCTGGAATGGGTTGCAGAACCGCAGGCGATGCTTAACACGTTATGGTCGGTATTATGCCCTGGCGGTGCCCTGTCTCTGATGTTCTACAATGCAAACGGCCTGTTAATGCGTAATGTGCTGGTGGGCAATTTTGGCTATGTGCAGCAGGGTATGTATAAAAAGAAACGCCGCACGCTCTCACCGGATTTTCCGCGCGATCCGCAGCAGGTGTATCACTGGCTGCAGGAGATTGGCTGGGAGATCACCGGAAAAACAGGTGTAAGAGTCTTTCATGATTATCTGCGTGATAAACAAAAACAGCATGAGTGTTTTGACGCCTTAACAGAAATAGAAACGCGGTATTGCCGCCAGGAGCCTTATGTCAGCCTTGGTCGTTATATTCACGTCACCGCGCACAAGCCGCAGATGCAAGGATAACCTATGAGTGATTATTCCCAGACAGTCCCCGAACTGGTTGCCTGGGCCAGGAAAAATGATTTCTCCATCGCGCTGCCTGTCGACAGACTCTCCTTTTTGCTGGCTGTCGCCACGCTGAACGGTGAACGTCTGGATGGGGAGATGAGCGAGGGTGAACTGGTGGACGCGTTCCGCCATGTCAGTGATGCGTTTGAGCAAACCAGCGAAACCATTAGCGTGCGTGCCAACAACGCAATTAACGATATGGTGCGTCAACGTCTGCTGAACCGCTTTACCAGCGAGCAGGCGGAAGGAAACGCCATCTATCGCCTGACGCCATTGGGTATCGGCATTACCGATTATTACATCCGCCAGCGCGAATTTTCGACGCTGCGTCTTTCCATGCAGCTGTCTATTGTTGCCGGTGAGCTTAAGCGCGCCGCCGATGCTGCAGATGAAAACGGCGATGAATTCCACTGGCATCGTAATGTTTACGCCCCACTGAAATATTCGGTGGCGGAAATTTTCGACAGTATCGATCTGACGCAGCGTCTGATGGACGAACAGCAGCAGCAGGTGAAAGATGATATCGCGCAGTTACTGAATAAAGACTGGCGCGCGGCCATCTCCAGCTGCGAAATGTTGCTGTCAGAAACCTCCGGTACCCTGCGTGAATTACAGGACACGCTGGAGGCGGCAGGGGACAAGCTGCAGGCAAATCTGCTGCGTATCCAGGATGCGACGCTTGCCCACGACAACCTGCATTTTGTCGATCGACTGGTGTTTGATCTGCAAAGCAAACTCGATCGTATTATTAGCTGGGGCCAGCAGTCGATCGACCTGTGGATCGGCTATGACCGTCATGTGCATAAGTTTATCCGTACCGCGATCGATATGGATAAAAACCGCGTGTTCGCCCAGCGGCTGCGGCAGTCCGTGCAGACTTACTTCGATGCGCCATGGGCGCTGACCTATGCTAACGCCGATCGTCTGCTGGATATGCGCGACGAAGAGATGACGTTGCGCGATGAAGAGGTCACCGGTGAACTGCCGCCGGATCTTGAGTTTGAAGAATTTAACGAAATTCGCGAGCAACTGGCGGCGATGATCGAAGAGCAACTCGCTGTCTATAAAACCAGACAAGTGCCGCTAGACCTCGGTCTCGTGGTACGCGACTATCTGGTGCAATATCCGCGCGCTCGCCATTTTGATATTGCCCGCATCGTCGTCGACCAGGCCGTACGTCTGGGCGTCGCGCAAGCTGATTTCACCGGGTTGCCGCCGAAGTGGCAACCGATTAACGATTACGGAGCCAAGGTACAGGCGCATGTCATTGACAAATATTGAACAAATGATGCCAGTTAAGCTGGCCCAGGCGCTGGCAAATCCGTTATTCCCGGCGCTGGACAGCCAGTTGCGTGCTGGCCGTCATGTGGGTCTTGATGAGCTGGACAATCACGCCTTTTTGATGGATTTCCAGGAGTATCTGGAAGAGTTTTATGCGCGTTATAACGTTGAACTGGTTCGCGCACCGGAAGGATTTTTCTACCTGCGTCCGCGTTCCACCACGCTCATTCCGCGTTCCGTGCTTTCTGAGCTGGATATGATGGTGGGCAAAATTCTTTGCTATCTCTACCTCAGTCCTGAACGTCTGGCGAATGAGGGGATTTTCACTCAGCAGGAGTTGTACGACGAGCTCTTGAACCTGGCCGATGAAGGCAAACTGCTGAAACTGGTGAACAACCGTTCTACCGGGTCGGATCTCGATAAGCAGAAATTACAGGAAAAAGTTCGCTCCTCTCTGAACCGCCTGCGCCGTCTCGGTATGGTCTGGTTTATGGGCCATGACAGCAGCAAATTCCGCATTACTGAATCCGTTTTCCGCTTTGGCGCCGATGTGCGCTCTGGCGACGACCCGCGTGAAGCGCAGCTGCGTATGATCCGCGACGGTGAGGCCATGCCGGTAGAAAACCATTTGCAGCTCAATGACGAGCATGAAGACAATCTGCCGGATAGCGGGGAGGAAGAGTAATGATTGAACGCGGTAAATTTCGCTCACTAACGCTGATTAACTGGAACGGCTTCTTTGCCCGAACCTTCGATCTTGATGAGCTGGTGACGACGCTTTCCGGCGGTAACGGTGCGGGTAAATCCACCACCATGGCAGCCTTTGTCACGGCGTTGATCCCTGACTTAACCTTGCTGCACTTCCGAAATACCACCGAGGCGGGCGCGACCAGCGGTTCTCGTGATAAAGGGCTGCACGGTAAGCTGAAGGCCGGTGTCTGTTATTCGGTACTGGATGTGATCAACTCCCGCCACCAGCGTGTGGTTGTGGGGGTTCGTTTGCAGCAGGTGGCGGGCCGTGACCGTAAGGTTGATATTAAACCGTTCGCCATTCAGGGGCTGCCGACCTCCGTACAGCCCACCGCATTGTTGACGGAAACCCTGAATGAACGTCAGGCGCGCGTGCTTACGCTGCAGGAGTTGAAAGACAAACTCGAAGAGATCGAGGGTGTACAGTTTAAGCAGTTCAACTCCATCACGGATTACCACTCACTGATGTTTGATCTTGGTGTGGTGGCGCGCCGCTTACGCAGCGCCTCGGACCGTAGCAAATACTACCGTCTGATTGAGGCCTCCTTGTACGGGGGGATTTCCAGCGCGATTACGCGCTCACTGCGTGATTACCTGTTGCCTGAGAACAGCGGTGTGCGAAAAGCGTTCCAGGACATGGAAGCTGCGCTACGTGAAAACCGCATGACGCTGGAAGCGATTCGCGTCACCCAGTCCGATCGCGATCTGTTCAAGCACCTGATCAGCGAAGCCACCAACTATGTGGCTGCAGACTACATGCGGCATGCCAACGAACGTCGCATCCATCTTGATAAGGCACTTGAATATCGTCGCGAACTGTTTATTTCGCGTAAACAGCTGGTGGCTGAGCAGTATAAGCACGTTGAAATGGCCCGTGAACTGGGCGAGCAGAACGGCGCTGAAGGCGATCTGGAAGCGGATTATCAGGCGGCAAGCGATCACCTGAATCTGGTACAGACGGCGCTTCGTCAACAGGAAAAAATTGAACGTTACGAAGCCGATCTGGAAGAGCTTCAGGGGCGTCTCGAAGAGCAAAATGAAGTGGTGGCGGAAGCCATCGACATGCAGGACGAGAATGAAGCCCGCGCCGAAGCCGCAGAACTGGAAGTCGATGAGCTGAAAAACCAGCTTGCTGATTATCAACAGGCGCTCGACGTGCAGCAAACGCGGGCTATTCAATACACCCAGGCGCTACAGGCCTTGCAACGCGCGAAAGCGCTTTGCCATCTCCCGGACCTGACGCCAGAAAGCGCGGATGAGTGGCTGGAAACCTTCCAGGCAAAAGAGCAGGAAGCCACCGAGAAACTGCTCTCCCTCGATCAGAAAATGAGCGTGGCGCAAACGGCTCACAGCCAGTTTGAACAAGCTTATCAACTGGTCGTCGCCATTAATGGCCCGGTGGCGCGCAGTGATGCCTGGGAAGTCGCCAGAGAGTTACTGCGTGATGGCGTGAATCAGCGTCATCTGGCAGAACAAGTTCAGCCGCTGCGTATGCGCCTGAACGAGCTGGAACAACGCCTGCGCGAACAGCAAGAAGCCGAGCGTCTGTTGGCGGAGTTCTGCAAACGCCACGGTAAACGTGTTGATATCGATGAGCTGGAAGCCCTGCACAGCGAGCTGGAAGCGCGTATCGCCTCGCTTTCTGAGACCGTTTCTGGCGCCAGCGAACAGCGCATGACGTTGCGCCAGGAGCTTGAGCAGATTCAGTCGAAGACACAAACGCTGTTGCAGCGCGCGCCAGTCTGGTTAGCGGCGCAAAGCAGTCTGAATCAGCTTAGCGAGCAGTGTGGTGAAGCGTTTGAATCCAGCCAGGACGTAACGGAATATCTTCAACAGCTGCTTGAGCGTGAGCGCGAAGCCATTGTTGAACGCGACGAAGTGGGCGCCCGTAAACGCGCTGTCGATGAAGAAATTGAACGCTTAAGCCAGCCGGGCGGTGCCGAAGATGGGCGTTTAAATGCCCTGGCGGAACGCTTTGGCGGTGTCCTGCTTTCTGAGCTCTATGACGACGTCAGTCTGGAGGATGCGCCTTACTTCTCGGCGTTATACGGCCCGTCACGCAACGCGATTGTGGTACAGGATCTGTCGTTGGTGGCCGATCAGCTTGCAGGGCTGGAAGATTGCCCTGAAGATCTTTATCTGATCGAAGGCGATCCGCAGTCGTTCGATGACAGCGTGTTCAACGTTGAAGAGCTGGAAAAAGCGGTTGTCGTTAAAATTGCCGATCGTCAGTGGCGTTATTCGCGTTTCCCGACGCTGCCGCTGTTTGGCCGTGCAGCGCGTGAAAGCCGCATTGAGAGCCTGCACGCAGAGCGTGAAATTCTCTCTGAGCGCTTTGCGACGCTCTCATTTGACGTACAAAAGACTCAGCGACTGCATCAGGCCTTCAGCCGCTTTATCGGCAGCCACCTCAGCGTAGCTTTTGAAGCCGATCCTGAAGCAGAAATTCGTAAGCTCAATACGCGTCGCGGCGAGCTTGAGCGTGCAATCAGTACGCACGAAAACGATAACCAGCAAAGCCGTGTGCAGTTTGAACAGGCGAAAGAGGGCGTCAGTGCCCTGAACCGTATTCTGCCGCGCCTGAACCTTCTGGGCGACGAGACGCTGGCGGATCGCGTGGATGAGATTCAGGAGCGTCTGGATGAAGCGCAGGAAGCCGCGCGCTTTGTACAGCAGCATGGAAATCAGCTGGCCAAACTGGAACCGGTGCTCTCCGTGCTGCAAAGCGATCCGGAGCAGTTCGAACAGCTGAAAGAAGATTATGCTTATTCGCAGCAGATGCAGCGCGATGCGCGTCAGCAGGCATTCGCCCTGACGGAAGTTGTTCAGCGTCGTGCCCACTTTGGCTACAGCGACTCGGCGGAAATGCTGAGCGGCAACAGCGATCTCAATGAAAAACTGCGTCAGCGTCTTGAGCAGGCTGAAGCAGAACGTAGCCGTACCCGTGACGCGTTGCGCAGCCATTCCGCGCAGCTGAACCAGTACAATCAGGTGCTCGCCTCGCTGAAAAGCTCCTTTGATACCAAAAAAGAGCTGCTAACCGATCTGCATAAAGAGTTACAGGATATCGGCGTACGTGCGGACAGCGGAGCGGAAGAGCGTGCGCGCATTCGTCGCGATGAACTGCACAGTCAGTTAAGCAACAACCGTGCGCGTCGCAATCAGCTGGAAAAAGCGCTGACCTTCTGCGAAGCGGAAATGGATAACCTGACCCGTCGTCTGCGCAAGCTCGAACGTGATTACGTCGAGATGCGCGAGCAGGTCGTCACCGCTAAAGCCGGCTGGTGTGCGGTGATGCGCATGGTGAAAGACAGCGGCGTCGAACGGCGTCTGCACCGTCGCGAGCTGGCCTATCTTTCCGGGGATGAACTGCGTTCGATGTCGGATAAGGCGCTCGGTGCGTTACGTCTGGCGGTGGCTGACAACGAACATCTGCGTGATGTATTGCGCATGTCGGAAGATCCAAAACGTCCGGAACGTAAAATTCAGTTCTTCGTTGCGGTTTATCAGCACCTGCGTGAACGTATCCGTCAGGATATTATTCGCACGGACGATCCGGTGGAAGCGATCGAGCAGATGGAGATCGAGCTGGGCCGTCTGACCGAAGAACTGACCTCTCGCGAGCAGAAACTGGCGATCAGTTCCCGCAGCGTAGCGAACATCATTCGCAAAACCATCCAGCGTGAGCAGAACCGAATCCGCCAGTTAAACCAGGGCCTGCAAAACGTGTCGTTTGGTCAGGTGAACAGCGTGCGTCTGAACGTGAACGTGCGTGAAGCGCATGCGACCTTGCTGGATGTGCTGTCTGAACAGCATGAGCAACATCAGGACCTGTTTAACAGCAATCGCCTGACCTTCTCGGAAGCGCTGGCGAAACTTTATCAGCGCCTCAATCCACAGATTGATATGGGCCAGCGTACGCCGCAAACGATCGGCGAAGAGCTGCTGGATTACCGTAACTATCTGGAGATGGAAGTCGAGGTTAACCGTGGATCGGACGGCTGGCTGCGTGCGGAATCCGGCGCGCTGTCTACCGGTGAAGCGATCGGTACCGGTATGTCTATTCTGGTGATGGTTGTCCAGAGCTGGGAAGATGAAGCGCGTCGTCTGCGCGGAAAAGATATTTCGCCTTGCCGCCTGCTGTTCCTTGATGAAGCCGCACGTCTTGATGCCCGTTCCATCGCCACGCTGTTTGAGCTGTGTGACCGTCTTGATATGCAGCTGATCATTGCCGCGCCGGAGAACATCAGCCCTGAAAAAGGGACCACCTACAAACTGGTGCGTAAAGTTTTCCAGAACAGCGAGCATGTTCACGTGGTGGGTCTGCGTGGTTTTGCCCCGCAGCCGCCAGAATCCCTTCCGGGAACGGCAGACGCGTCTTAAAGCGTTAAACCAGTAAGAGCGGCGCACCAGCGCCGCTTTTTTTATTGGTTTCGCTTGTGTTGACGGCTGCGTTATCTTTAAACTTCTTTACATAAGGCAAGGCAACAGCGTCTGTGCCTTTCTATACTGAAGTAAAGCCCCGATGTGCGGGCATGTCGTAAAGTAAAACAGGGGGCAAGGGATGTTGCTAATAAAAACTCATGGTCGTCAGCTGTCAGCGCTGAGTTTGTGTCTGGCAGTGATATTTGCTCCGCTGTTTAACGCCCAGGCCGATGAGCCTGAAGTGGTGCCGTCTGACAGTTCGGCAACAACGGGCGTCACGCCTGTATCATTATCACAACCGCTGGATCAATCCCCGGCGACGGCACTGATGGCGGGAATCACACCGCTGCCCGCCGATATCAATCCGCAAGCTCTGCGGGATCAACTGCAGTCCACACTGCCGTCCGGCTATACGCCCGCCTATCTTAACCAGCTGACGCTTCTCTATGCCGCGCGGGATATGAAACCGATGTGGGATAACCGCGATGCCGTTCGCGCGTTTCAACAGCAGCTTGCCGAAGTGGCGATTGCCGGTTTTCAGCCGCAGTTTACCGCATGGGTCGAGCTGTTAACCGATCCTGCCGTCACCGGTATGGCCCGGGATGTGGTGCTGTCAGATGCCATGATGGGCTATCTACAATTTGTCGCCGGGATTCCGGTCAACGGCACGCGCTGGCTGTACAGTGAAAAACCATACAAGCTGGCGACGCCTGCATTATCGGTGATTAACCAGTGGCAACTTGCGCTTGATCAGGGCACGCTACCCCGGTTTATCGCGAGCCTGGCGCCTGCGCATCCGCAGTATGCCACCCTGCATCAGTCGTTATTGAGTCTGGTTTCTGATACCCGTCCCTGGCCGCAGATGAAGGGTACCGCTACGCTCCGTCCGGGACAGTGGAGCAGTGATGTGCCTGCACTGCGCGAAATCCTGCGGCGTTCCGGCATGCTGGAAGGCGGGCCGAAGATTGCCCTGCCAGGAGACGATCCTCAAAGTGTGGTCGTGAGTCCCTCTGCGCCATCAGTTGCGCCGAAAAAAGCCGCCTCTCCCGACAAACCTGCAGCCTACGATCGCGAACTGGTTGCAGCCGTTAAAACGTTTCAGGCGACACAGGGTCTGGGTTCAGATGGGGTGATTGGCCCGTCCACGCGTGACTGGCTGAATGTCTCTCCTGCCCAGCGAGCCGGCGTGCTGGCCCTGAATATTCAGCGCTTACGCCTGCTGCCGGGAACATTGTCGACCGGGATTATGGTGAATATTCCGGCTTATTCGCTGGTCTATTATCAGAACGGTAGCCAGGTGTTAGCCTCCCGCGTGATTGTCGGGCGTCCTGACCGTAAAACACCGATGATGAGTAGCGCACTGAATAACGTGGTGGTTAACCCGCCGTGGAACGTCCCTCCGACGCTGGCACGCAAAGATATTTTGCCGAAAGTGTGGAACGATCCAGGGTACCTGGAGCGGCATAATTATACCGTGATGCGGGGCTGGAACAGCTCTCAGGCTATCGATCCCTATCAGGTTGACTGGTCTACCATCACGCCGTCGAACCTGCCTTTCCGCTTCCAGCAATCGCCGGGCGCGCATAACTCGCTGGGCCGCTATAAGTTCAATATGCCCAGTTCGGATGCTATCTATCTGCACGATACGCCAAACCATAACCTGTTCCAGAAAGATGCGCGTGCCTTGAGTTCAGGTTGCGTTCGCGTTAATAAAGCCTCTGAACTGGCTAATATGCTCCTGGGCGATGCGGGCTGGAACGATACGCGAATCTCTGATGCGCTGAAGGAAGGGAATACCCGGTATGTGAATATCCGACAAAATATACCGGTCAATCTTTACTACCTGACCGCCTTTGTCGGCGAAGATGGTCGCACCCAATATCGTACAGATATTTACAATTATGATCTCACCGCGCGATCTGGCGCACAAATTTTGTCAAAAGCTGAACAATTAATCAGGTAAATGAAGCAGTTCGGGAATATTGGTTGTCGTAAGTAAGGGTGAAAACGGGGTGATATGGCTACAAGCCCCGTCTTTACTGGGTTTGGTCGCCTTGACGAGCGTCGTTTTCACAGTTAAGGTGCCCTTCGTGCGCTAAGCATATTACGATTTCATTGACCTGTAGACCTGATTATCATGGACAAATTTGACGCTAATCGCCGCAAACTGCTGGCGTTAGGTGGTGTTGCGCTCGGCGCAGCGGCCATCTTGCCGACGCCAGCATTTGCCACCCTCTCGACACCTCGTCCGCGTATTTTAACGCTCAATAACCTTCATACGGGTGAGACGTTAAAGGCCGAATTCTTCGATGGCAGAGGCTATATTCAGGATGAATTAGCAAAACTAAATCACTTTTTCCGTGATTTCCGTGCAAATAAAATTAAAGCGATTGATCCTGGATTATTCGATCAGCTTTTCCGCCTTCAGGGCCTGCTGGGAACCCGCAGGCCGGTGCAGCTCATTTCGGGTTATCGCTCGCTGGATACCAATAATGAACTGCGTGCCCATAGCCGTGGGGTAGCCAAAAAAAGCTATCACACCAAAGGACAGGCGATGGATTTTCATATTGAAGGCGTTTCGTTAGCCAATATTCGCAAAGCCGCGTTATCTATGCGCGCAGGTGGTGTAGGATATTACCCACGTAGCAACTTTGTGCATATTGATACCGGGCCAGCCAGGCACTGGTAATAACAAAACACAGGAGCAGTATGAACTATCGTATTATTCCGGTTACCGCATTCTCCCAGAATTGTTCCTTAATCTGGTGTGAACAAACCAAACTGGCCGCGCTTGTCGATCCCGGCGGAGACGCCGAGAAAATCAAGCAGGAAGTCGCAGCGTCTGGCGTGACGTTGATGCAGATTTTGCTGACCCATGGTCATCTTGATCATGTGGGGGCAGCGGCAGAGCTGGCGCAGCATTATGGTGTGCCGGTTGTGGGCCCGGAAAAAGAAGATGAGTTCTGGCTGCAAGGGTTACCCGCCCAGAGCCGCATGTTTGGTCTCGATGAGTGTCAACCTCTGACGCCCGATCGTTGGCTGAACGAAGGGGAGAGCGTTAAGGTCGGTAACGTGACGTTAAGCGTGCTGCATTGCCCCGGGCATACGCCGGGCCATATCGTCTTCTTTGATAATGAGTCACGACTGCTGGTCTCTGGCGACGTGATTTTCAAAGGTGGCGTTGGACGTAGCGACTTCCCACGTGGTGACCATGGACAGCTGATTCAGTCGATTAAACAGAAGCTGTTGCCGTTAGGTGATGATGTGACGTTTATTCCAGGACATGGACCGATGTCGACGCTCGGGTACGAGCGCTTGCATAATCCCTTCCTGCAGGATGAAATGCCTGTCTGGTAAAATGAACATAATAAAAAAAGCCTGCATAATGCAGGCTTTTTTGTGGGTCAGGTCAGGCCCAATGTGTCAACGATTACAGTACCGCGACGATGGCTTCACATAACGGCGCCATATTGTCTGGCGTCATCCCGGCCACATTCACGCGACCAGAAGCGACGGCATACACACCGAACTCTTCACGCAGACGCAGAACTTGTTCTTTCGTCAGGCCACTGAATGAGAACATGCCGTTCTGCTTGATGATAAAGCTAAAGTCACGATCGGCACCTTTCTCTGCCAGCGTATTCACAAACAGCAGACGCATACGCTGAATACGTTGACGCATATCGTTCAACTCTTGTTCCCAGATCGCGCGCAGCGCATCGTTGCTCAGGATTGTGGCAACGACAGAAGCCCCGTGTGCAGGTGGGTTAGAGTAGTTGGCGCGGATCACTGATTTCATCTGGCTGAAGGCGCGGTCTACGGTTTGTGCATCAGCAGCCACCAGCGTACAGGCACCTACACGCTCGTTATACAGACCAAAGTTCTTGGAATAGGAGCTGGCAACAATCAGTTCCTGATGAACGGCGGCAAAGGCACGCAGTCCTTCGGCGTCTTCTTCCAGACCCCGGGCAAAGCCCTGATAGGCGAAGTCAAACAGCGGCAACCAGCCTTTATCAACCGACAGTTTCGCCAGTTGCTGCCACTGGTCAAGCGTCGGGTCGATCCCGGTTGGGTTATGGCAGCAACCGTGGAACAGAACCACATCGCCCGCCTGTGCTTCGTTCAGGCTGGCCAGCAAACCTTCGAAATCCAGCGAGTGGTTCGCGGCGTCGTAATAGGTATATTCACGGACTTCAAGACCCGCTGAATTGAAGACGCTTTTATGGTTAGGCCAGCTTGGGTTGCTCACCCAAACACGCTTAACAGAGGTGTTTTTTGCAAGGAAATCCGCCGCGACGCGAAGCGCGCCGGTACCGCCAGGCGTTTGCGCCGTACGGGCACGCTTATCGCTTACGATCGCGCTACCTTTTCCGAACAGCAATTCCTGCGTGCAGTGACCAAATTCAGGGATACCATCAATACCGAGGTAGTTTTTGGTGGTTTCGTTTTCCAGCAGATACTGCTCAGCTTTTTTTACGCTGGTCAGAACCGGTGTTTTGCCGGTTTCATCTTTATAGACACCAATACCCAGGTTGATTTTTCCAGGGCGGTCATCGGCACGAAACAGATCGGCCAGGCCCAGAATGGGGTCGGCAGGAGCGGCGGTAATGTTCTCAAACATGACGAAGTTCCATTGTGATTACAGAAGTGAAATCCGCTATCAGGTTAACGGGAGATTTACAAAATGCCAACCGTTTGCGACAAAAAGCGTGCGTCTTTTCAAAACTTGCCGTAAATGACCTGCAGACGAAAAAAAACAGGGCCGAAGCCCTGTTTCTTATGCATATAACAGAGGAGGGTTTAGAACTGGTAAGTCACAGCCAATGCAACCTGGTCATCTTTACCGTTCACGATGCCAACGCTACGAGAGTAGTCGGTGTCGTCGATCAGGTTCAGCTGGTAGTCAACGAAGACGTTGAAGTTTTTGTTGAAGTAGTAAGTTGCGCCGATTTCAACAAATTTTTGCAGGTCAGCATCGCCGCCAGAGAAGGTTCCGCGAGGGGACAGATCCTTACCTTTTGACTGAACGTAAGAGATGGACGGACGCAGGCCGAAGTCGAACTGGTACTGTGCAATCACTTCGAAGTTCTGAGTTTTGTTAGCAAAAGAACCGTCAGCTTCACGCGTCATGTTGCGAGTTTCAGCGTAGGTCGTTGCCAGGTAAATGTTGTTAGCGTCATATTTCAGACCGGTCGCCCATGCGTCAGCTTTTTCGCCTTTGCCGTCTGCTTCCTGAGCATTCGTACGGTCAGAGTTGCTATAAGCACCGATCACACCGAAACCTTCGCCAAACTCATAGCCCAGAGAGGTACCGAAACCGTCACCATTAGAGGTTTTAACGTCGTCACGATCGTTTTTACCCTGGTATTGCAGGCCCAGGCTCAGACCATCAACCATACCGAAGAAATCGGTATTACGGTATGTCAGAACGCCAGTAGTACGACCCGTCATAAAGTTATCGGAATAGTTTGCCCAGGTCATACCGGAGAAGGAAGGTGCCATATCGGTCAGGCCTTCTACATCGTATACGATACCGTAGTTACGGCCGTAATCGAGGGAGCCTGCATCACCTGCTTTCAGACCGGCGAAGGCCAGACGAGTACGCTGAGTCTGGTTGCTTTCAGCCTGGCTTGCCAGAGCACGGTATTCCCATTGACCATAACCGGTCAGATCCTGATTGATCTGAGTTTCACCTTTAAAACCAATCTGAGCATATGTACTGTCGCCATTGGAGGTATTGTCTCCAGAGGTCACGAAATCGTGTTCACCTACGACTTTCCCATAAAGATCAAGTTTGTTGCCGCTTTTGTTATAGATTTCTGCAGCGTTTGCTGCACCGGCTACCAGCAGGGCAGGGATAACCACTGCCAGGATATTGCGCTTCATCATTATTTATTACCCTCATTGGTTTTTTTATGACACTCGCCACTGCCGTCAATAAATTCTGTCAATAAATATTTCCGGAACTATTGATGAGAGTTTGGTGTCTTTATGTATCTGACAGGCATCTTTCCATTCATATAGCGGTTTCGCTAGCCTGAAAATGCTACAAACATAAAGATTAAGTAACAACATGAAATAATGTGTAAGAATTTGTGTTTTTACGGGAACTTTGTGAACCACCTCAAATTTCAGAACTGATTGCGCTTTTAAAACAGAAATCCATTCCTATATATATGAATTGCTTATGTTTAATCTTGATATAGGCTTTTCGTATCGAGGGATGTTAAAGGAATTGTTTTTTCCTGATAGCTAATATAGACGTCTGGATGGTTGTGTGATTGGTTGAAATTTGTGCTAAAGCATGAGAAAGGGATTACACGCAATAAAAATACGGCTTATTTTTTGTTCACAGATATTTCGTGGAAATAAAACGTAACAGGTAGGCGATTTTGCGGGGTTGCACTTTAATAATGCTGACTTTTGACTGACAAAAACTGACAGTGCAGAATAAAATAATGGCCAGCAAAGGCTGGCCATTATGATTAAAACAGAATCAGAAGCTGGCGTTACGTGGCGTACGCGGGAAGGCGATAACATCACGTACGTTCTGAACGCCCGTAACATACGCAATTAAACGTTCAAAACCGAGACCAAAGCCGGAGTGCGGCACGGTGCCATAACGACGCAAGTCCCGGTACCAGCTGTAATCTGCCGGATTCAGGCCCATCTCAACCATACGGGCGTCCAGCACATCCAGACGCTCTTCACGCTGAGAACCACCGATAATTTCACCGATGCCAGGTGCCAGAACGTCCATGGCTGCCACGGTTTTACCGTCTTCATTCAGGCGCATATAGAAGGCTTTAATGTCTTTCGGGTAGTTTTTAACGACAACCGGTGCTTTGAAATGTTTCTCTGCCAGGTAGCGCTCATGCTCGGAAGAGAGGTCCACGCCCCAGTAAACCGGGTTCTCGAACGTCTCGCCGCATTTTTCAAGAATAGCGACCGCATCGGTGTAATCCACCTGGGCGAAATCAGCAGAAACGAAGCGCTCAAGACGGGCAACCGCATCGCTATCGACGCGCTCGGCGAAGAATTTCATGTCGTCAGCACGTTCTTCAAGAACCGCTTTAAAGACATACTTCAGCATGGCTTCAGCCAGGCCCGCCACGTCATTAAGGTCGGCAAAGGCGACTTCCGGCTCCAGCATCCAGAATTCTGCCAGGTGGCGGCTGGTGTTGGAGTTTTCAGCACGGAAAGTGGGACCGAACGTATAGATTTTGGACAGCGCGCAGGCGTATGTTTCACCGTTGAGCTGGCCAGAAACCGTCAGGAAGGCCTCTTTACCGAAGAAGTCTTTGTCGTAATCCACTTTGCCTTCCGGCGTGCGCGGCAGGTTTTCCATATCCAGCGTCGAGACGCGGAACATTTCGCCGGCGCCTTCTGTATCGGAAGCCGTGATCAGTGGAGTCGAGACCCAGAAATAACCCTGTTCATCAAAGAAACGATGCAGCGCTTGCGCCAGCGTATGACGCACGCGTGCTACGGCACCAATCAGGTTAGTGCGCGGACGCAGGTGGGCAACTTCACGCAGGTATTCAATGCTGTGACGCTTTGCCGCCATCGGATAGGTATCCGGATCTTCAACCCAGCCGGTCACTTCGATGGCAGATGCCTGAATTTCGAAACTCTGACCCTGGCCCGGAGAAGCCACAACCACCCCGGTGACGATAACGGAGCAACCCGTTGTCAGGTGCAGAACATCGTCATTGTAATTGGGCAGAGAATTATTAATGACGGCCTGTACAGGATCAAAGCAGGAACCGTCATAGACGGCAAGGAAGGAGATGCCAGCTTTAGAATCTCGGCGAGTACGCACCCATCCGCGCACGGTGACTTCTTGGTCAACGGCGACACGGCCCTGGAGTACGTCGGCTACAGGCACAACGCTCATAATATTCTCTCTGTTAATAGTCGGAAAAAATAAATACTTGTCCGCCCTTATAGGGGGGATATCTATGTTACCTGGCATCCGCCATCAGACAAGCAGATTTCGCAATCTGAAGAGAAGAAATCGGAAATAAATAAGGAGAGGGGAGCCGGTAAGGCTCCCAAAGGCGATTAACTGGCTTTTTTGACCTGTGGCAGATCGAACGCTTTTCGCAGGGCGCGAACAAACGCTTTGTCATGACAAATGGTTTTCCCTGGACTGTCAGACAGTTTCGCGACCGGCTTGCCGTTACATTCCACCAGTTTGATAACGATATTCAGCGGTTTGACCTGGGGAATATCACAGGTCAAACGGGTACCAATGCCAAAGCTCAGATTGACGCGGGACGAGAAATGCCGATAGAGATCGATGGCTTTCGGCAAATCCAGGTTATCGGAAAAGACCAACACCTTTGTCAACGGATCGATACCCAGTTTTTGGTAATGGGCGATGGCTTTTTCACCCCATTCAACCGGATCCCCGGAGTCGTGGCGCAGCCCCTGATAGCGTTGAGCAAACTCAGGCCCGAAGTCACGCAGAAAAGCATCCATGGTGATGCAGTCGGTCAGGGCAATACCGAGCTTGTCGGGATATTCGTCCAGCCATGCAGCCAGCGCTGCCCGCTGGCTGGTGGCCAGATCGGGACTGATTTGCTGATGTGCCTGGAACCATTCATGCGCCTGGGTTCCCATTGGCGTCAGATTAAGACGGCGCGCCAGATCGTAGTTGCTGGTTCCCACGAACCAGGGCTCCTGCTGGAGCCGTTCGACGATGGCGTGCTGAACATCGCGGGAAAAACGACGACGGGTGCCAAAATCCATCAGGCGGAAGCGGGACATGTCAAGATCCTGGGTCATCCGCGAAAAATCAAGGAGCTTATTTTCAAGCGTGGCAAGGGCCTGCCCGACGCCTGCTTCGGCAGAACGGTAGCGGTGAACCAGCTCGCTAATCACCGCCAGAAGCGGAACTTCCCACATGATCACTTCGCGCCACGGTCCGGCCAGGCGAATGTTAAGCTTGCCATTGTCGTTCGTGACGGTCACCTGTTCAGGCTTATAGCGGAAGTCGCGCAGCCAGTTCAGATAGTCAGCTTTAAAGAAGGGGAGGCCGGAAAGCCACTGGAATTCGTCGTCCTGCAACATCAGATGCTGCATGGCATCGACCTGTTCGCGGATGGCGTCGGCATAGATGCCGAGCAGGTCGTCACCACGGCAACGGAACTCAGCCGCTACCTGCACGTCATAGTAATGGTGATAAACGGCTTGCTGCATATGGAGTTTATACGCATCGGTATCCAACAACGTATGCAGAACAGGAGAAGCGAATTGAGTCATAGGTGCGCAGTAGCATCCTCTCACGGGAGCGTTTAGTACAATAAACAACTATTGAAACCGCTGGAGTATACCTTGTTTAGCGATTTATTGAACCCCGATCACAACATAAGGCGTTGTCAGGGTCGAGCGCATTTCGTGCCCCGTGTTATACAAATGTAGCAAAAAGGGTGTTTGTAGCTGAAAAGATGAAGATTCTGCGTAGCGCGATCTACACAACAGGAATAGACTGGATTCGATATTCGACAAACGATGCATAAGGTTTTCTATGACACAACAGCCTCAAGCCAAATACCGCCACGACTACCGTGCGCCGGATTACCTGATTAGCGATATCGATCTGACTTTTGACCTGGATGCCACTAAAACCGTCGTCACGGCCGAAAGCCAGGTCTCGCGCCAGAGCGCAAGCGCCGTGCCGCTGCGCCTCGATGGTGAAGACCTGACGCTGGTTTCCTTACACGTCAATGGTGAAGCCTGGTCTGACTATAAAGAAGAAGATAACCAGCTGGTGATCGATAACCTGCCGGAGCGTTTTACTCTGCGCATCGTGACTGAAATCAGCCCGTCTGCGAACACCGCGCTGGAAGGTCTTTACCAGTCCGGTGAAGCGCTGTGCACCCAGTGTGAAGCCGAAGGCTTCCGCCATATTACCTGGTATCTGGATCGCCCGGATGTTCTGGCGCGCTTCACCACTAAAATTATTGCCGATAAAACCAAATATCCTTTCCTGCTGTCGAACGGCAACCGCGTTGGCGAGGGGGAACTGGACCAGGGGCGTCACTGGGTGCAATGGCAGGATCCGTTCCCGAAACCGTGCTATCTGTTCGCCCTGGTTGCCGGCGACTTTGACGTCCTGCGCGACACCTTTAAAACCCGTTCCGGCCGCGACGTCGCGCTGGAGTTGTTCGTAGACCGTGGCAACCTGGACCGCGCGCCGTGGGCAATGACGTCGCTCATTAACTCGATGAAGTGGGATGAAGAACGTTTCGGCCTCGAATACGATCTCGACATCTATATGATTGTGGCGGTCGACTTCTTCAATATGGGCGCCATGGAGAACAAAGGCCTGAACGTCTTTAACTCTAAATATGTGCTTGCCCGCACCGATACGGCTACCGATAAAGATTATCTCGATATCGAACGCGTCATCGGTCATGAATATTTCCATAACTGGACCGGCAACCGCGTGACCTGCCGCGACTGGTTCCAGCTGAGCCTGAAAGAGGGCTTAACCGTTTTCCGCGATCAGGAATTTAGCTCCGATTTAGGTTCGCGTGCGGTTAACCGCATCAGCAACGTGCGCACCATGCGCGGTCTGCAGTTTGCAGAAGATGCCAGCCCAATGGCGCATCCGATTCGTCCGGATAAAGTGATCGAGATGAATAACTTTTACACCCTGACGGTGTACGAGAAGGGTGCTGAAATCATTCGCATGATCCATACCTTGCTGGGCGAAGAGAACTTCCAGAAAGGGATGCAGCTCTATTTTGAGCGTCATGACGGCAGCGCCGCCACCTGCGACGATTTTGTGCAGGCAATGGAAGATGCGTCGAATGTCGATCTGTCGCATTTCCGCCGCTGGTACAGCCAGGCCGGTACGCCGATTGTTACCGTTAAGGATGACTACAATCCGGAAACGGAGCAGTACACGCTCACCATCAGCCAGCGCACGCCGCCAACGGCGGAGCAGACCGAGAAACACCCGCTGCATATTCCGTTTAGCATTGAGCTGTATGATAACGAAGGCAAGGTTATTCCGCTGCAAAAAGGCGGTCATCCGGTGCATCACGTGCTGAATGTGACGCAGCCGGAACAGACCTTTATCTTTGATAACGTCTACTTCCAGCCTGTGCCGGCATTGCTGTGCGAATTCTCTGCGCCTGTGAAGCTGGAGTATAAGTGGAGCGATCAACAACTCACCTTCCTGATGCGCCACGCCCGCAATGATTTCTCTCGCTGGGACGCCGCACAAAGCCTGTTGGCGAATTACATCAAGATTAATGTCAACCGTCATCAGCAGGGGCAACCGCTCTCTCTGCCTGTCCACGTGGCCGATGCTTTCCGCGCCATCCTGCTGGATGAGAAGATTGATCCGGCCCTTGCCGCAGAAATTTTAACGCTGCCTTCCGCCAGTGAGATTGCTGAGCTCTTCGAGATCATCGATCCAATCGCCATCGTCGCCGTACGTGAAGCGCTTACCCGGACGCTGGCCACCGAGCTGGCCGACGAGTTCTTGGTGATTTATAACGTCAATAAGCTTGATGAGTATCGCGTTGAACATGCGGATATCGGTAAACGCTCCCTGCGCAATACCTGTCTGCGCTATCTGGCATACGGTGACGTGAAACTGGCCGATCGTCTGGTCAGCGAACAGTATCATCAGGCCGATAACATGACGGATGCGCTGGCTGCCCTGGCCGCAAGCGTGGCAGCTGAACTGCCGTGCCGCGATGCGCTGATGCAGGAGTACGATGATAAGTGGCATCAGGACGGCCTGGTGATGGATAAGTGGTTTATCCTGCAATCCACCAGCCCGGCTGCGGATGTGCTGAGCAACGTGCGCCGTTTGCTGAATCACCGCTCGTTCACCATGAGCAACCCTAACCGTGTGCGTTCTCTCATTGGGGCCTTCGCCAGCAGTAACCCGGCGGCTTTCCACGCGGAAGACGGAAGCGGTTATCAGTTTATGGTCGAAATGCTCACCGAGCTGAACAGCCGTAACCCGCAGGTCGCGTCACGTCTTATTGAGCCGCTGATTCGCCTGAAACGTTACGACGCGAAGCGCCAGGAAAAAATGCGTGCGGCGCTTGAGCAACTCAAAGGGCTGGAAAACCTCTCTGGCGATCTGTACGAGAAGATTGCTAAAGCGTTAGCGTAAAAAAATTGCCCGGTGGCGCTGCGCTTACCGGGCCTACATATGGTTTTCTCCCTCTCCCTGTGGGAGAGGGCCGGGGTGAGGGCATCAGGCATTAGCCGTAATCAACGCCCGCTCATTCACCCCGCGCTTCATCACCCGATCCAACACCTCCGCCTCCAGCTCCGCCAGTCTTGCTGACCCCACGCGGCGCGGGCGCGGGATGTCCACGCTCAAATCCAGACCGATTTTTCCTTCTTCTATAAGCAACACGCGATCGGCCATGGCGACGGCTTCGCTGACGTCATGCGTCACCAACAGCACCGTAAAGCCGTGCGTCTGCCAGAGAGACTCAATCAAATCCTGCATCTCAATGCGCGTCAGTGCATCAAGTGCCCCGAGGGGTTCGTCGAGTAATAACAACCCCGGACGATGAATCAGTGCCCGCGCCAGCGCGACACGCTGTTTTTGCCCGCCAGAAAGCGCAGCAGGCCACTCCCCGGCGCGATTTTCAAGCCCGACGGCGGCCAGCGCCTGACGTGCTTCATCCCGCCACGGGCCAGTTAACCCCAATCCCACGTTTTCAATGACGGTCTTCCAGGGCAGGAGGCGCGCGTCCTGAAACATCATGCGGGTATCGTCCTGAATATTGGCCAGAGGCGTTGTCCCCGCCAGAATCTCACCGCCGTCTGGCGTCTCCAGGCCGGCTAAAAGACGCAGCAAGGTGCTCTTACCGCCGCCACTGCGACCCACAACTGCCACAAATTGTCCGGCGGGAATATGCAGATCCAGCGCGTTAAGAACGGTGTTTTCGCCGTAGCGTTTCGTCACACCACTGACTAACAGGGGGGTTCCCTGAGTGAGTCGGGCAGTATTCATGCGTTTGCCTCCTTAAGGGAGTAAGCGGGATTCCAGCGTAGCCATCGACGTTCAAGCCACTGAGCGCTGACGTCGGCGAGCTTGCCGAGCAGGGCGTAAAGAATGATGGCCACCACCACCACATCGGTTTGCAGGAATTCGCGGGCATTCATTGCCAGATAACCGATACCGGCGTTAGCGGAAATGGTCTCCGCGACGATGAGTGTCAGCCACATCAGACCCAGCGCGAAGCGCACGCCCACCATAATGGAAGGCAGAGCGCCCGGAAGAATGACATGGATAAAGAGTGCAAAACCGGATAAACCATAGCTGCGCGCCATCTCAACCAGGCCACGATCGATGTTGCGGATGCCATGCCAGGTATTGATGTAAATCGGGAACAGGGTCCCCAGGGCGACAAGAAAAATTTTGGCACTCTCATCAATACCAAACCATAGAATCACCAGCGGGATCAGCGCCAGGTGCGGCACGTTTCGCAGCATCTGAATCGAGGTATCCAGCAGACGTTCCCCCCAGCGGGAGAGTCCGCTGATGAGCCCCAGAGCCAGACCGAGGCTTCCTCCAATGGAAAATCCAATCGCCGCTCGCCACGAACTGATCGCCAGATGCTGCCAGAGTTCACCGCTCACGCTGAGCGACCAGAAGGCCTCCACGACGCCCTCCGGGGAGGGTAAAATTCGGCTCGACAGCCAGCCCACCGAGGAGGCGATTTGCCAGACAATCACAATACCCGCCGGCAGCAGCCAGGGGGCGATGCGTATTAACCATTTTTGTGAAGGGTTAGCCATGGTCGCCTCGCTAGCTTTGCGCACGTTTGCGGGGAATAAACGTGTTTGCCACCGCTTCACCCTGCGTTGATAAAGGACGTGGCTGTGGAACCTCAGGGATGGCGACATCCAGATGCGGGAATAACAGTTCGCCAACCTTGTAGGCCTCTTCCAGATGCGGATAACCAGAAAGGATAAAACTGTCGATTCCGAGGTCAGCGTATTCATTGATACGCGCTGCCACCGTCGGACCGTCGCCCACCAGTGCCGTTCCCGCGCCGCCGCGCACCAGGCCGACGCCCGCCCATAAATTAGGGCTTATCTCCAGTTTTTCGCGCTGGCCGTTATGCAGCGAGGCCATGCGATGTTGTCCGACGGAATCGGTCCGTGCAAAGGCTGCCTGCGCTTTAGCAATCGTCTCATCATCCAGATGGGAGATCAGACGATCGGCCGCCCGCCATGCTTCGTCGTTGGTTTCGCGCACGATAACGTGAAGACGAATGCCAAAACGAACCGTGCGACCACGCGCGGCGGCTTTGGCGCGAACCTGATCAATCTTCTCTTTCACCTGCTCGGGCGGTTCACCCCAGGTCAGATAAAGATCGACCTGTTCTGCCGCCAGATCCTGAGCAACATCGGACGACCCGCCAAAATAGAGGGGGGGACGAGGCTGCTGGATCGGCGCGAAAAGAAGTTTTGCCTTCCGGACATGGACATGTTTGCCCTCAAAGGTCACGGTCTCTCCCTCAAGGAGCCGACGCCACACTCGCGTAAACTCCGCCGAAGCTTCATAGCGTTCCGTGTGATCGAGGAATACGCCATCGCCTGCCAACTCATCAGGGTCGCTGCCGGTCACCAGGTTGAACAGCGCTCGACCATTTGACAGCCGGTCGAGCGTGGCGGCCTGACGAGCAGCCACGGTAGGGGACACGACGCTCGGCCTGAGCGCCACCAGGAACTTCAGCCGCTGCGTGACCGGGATCATCGAGGCGGCGACAAGCCAGGCGTCTTCGCACGATCGTCCGGTTGGGATCAACACACCGGTAAAGCCAATTCTGTCTGCCGCCTGCGCAATTTGCTGCAGGTAGCCATAATCCACTGGGCGGGCGTTCTCTTCCGTACCCAGATAGTGCCCGTCACCGTGGGTAGGTAAAAACCAGAACATATTCAGACTCATTATTGGGTTCCTTCTTTTTCAGAGGGGTGCCAGATACGATCGGCAACAGCGATCTTTTTCGGCAGAAGACGATTTTCGTAAAAGAGGTCAGCGGTTTGCTGTTGCAGGGTCGCAGTGGTCGCATCCACCGCGCGAATCGCGGTTGGAGGACGATGATCCAGATAGCTGGCAATGACCGGTTCCGGCAGGCCCATCGTTTTGGCCAGCAGGCTGATGCTTTCCTGACGCTTGCTTTGCGTCAGGGCATCCGCCTCGCTAAAGACGTTAAGCACCCCCTGAATGAACGGGCCGTTTTTCTCGGCGTAGGGGCGAGCGGCCAGGTAGAAGGAGCCAGTTTGTTTAAGCGTTTCGCCATCTTTCAGTACCCGGACGCCACCCTGAAGCAGAGCGGCAGAGTAGTACGGATCCCAGATAGCCCAGGCGTCGACATTACCCTGCTGGAAAGCCGCGCGCGCATCCGCTGGCGTTAAGAAAATGGGCTGAATATCGTTGAAGGTCAGTCCCGCCTGCTGTAGGGCACGCAGCAGCAGGTTGTGAGAACTGGACCCTTTCTGGAATGCCACCTTATGTCCTTTCAGATCAGCCACACTTTTTATCGAACTGTTTTCCGGGACCAGAATCACTTCCGCTTTCGGTTTAGGTGGTTCGACGCCAACATAGAGCAGATCGGCGCCTGCCGCCTGGGCAAATATTGGCGGAATATCCCCGGTACTGCCGAGATCGATGCTCCCGACGTTTAGCGCCTCCAGCATTTGCGGGCCTGCAGGAAACTCAACCCACGAAAACGTCGTATTGGGGTAGCGCTTTTCCAGTAATCCGTGGCTTTTGGCCAGAACCATGCTCACGCTCCCTTTTTGATAGCCAATACGCAGGGATTCCGGCGTGGACCCGGCGGCCTGCGCGAAAACAGACACCATCAACAATCCGGTTAAACTCAGACGCCAGAGGGCATTAAACATGGGCGACTCCTTTCAACTGGCTCAGCACGGGCACCTGAACATCACGGCGGTGTAACGCCTGCCAGAAGGTCTCCAGCGCGGTATCAAGGCGGTGCTGTAAGTTCGGCGTGAACTGGGGTTTATGCTGGTAATCGATCACCTGTGAGTCGTCGGCAAAGACGCCGTGCAGAATTTCTTGCGCCTTCAGGGCACTCAGAACAGGCTTCAGGGCATAATCCACCGCCAGCAAATGAGCTACTGTCCCGCCCGTCGCAAGGGGCAGAACCACTTTTTGTTCCAGTGCACGTTCAGGCAGTAAATCAAGCAACGTTTTGAGGGCGCCTGAAAAGGAGGCTTTATATACCGGTGTCGCCACGATCAGGCCGTCTGCTTCGCTGAGCTGTTCAATGAGCGTTTTCAGCGCCGGGCTATCAAAACGGGCGTAAAGCAGATCCTCTGGCTCGAAGTTATGCAGGTGCCAGTGACAGACATCAATATCCAGCGAAGTCAGACGATCGCGGGCATACTCCAGCAGAGCGCTGGAACGAGAAGGGAAACGGGGACTGCCGGCCAATGTAATGACGCGCATGGATTCTCCTTATAACCGTTTGTTTGCTTTTATCTAACATTCATAACAATTTTAAGAAGTGTGACACTGCAGCTTTATTCCACTAAATGATTTATCTGAAATTAAATTGCTGGAAATTGCATAAGAAAACAGCAGAAAGGAAAACGATTGCGTTTTAAGCCCTTTTTTTGCCGCAGGTCAATTCCCTTTCCGGACAGGATCGCAGATAATCCCCACCCGGTTTGCCCACCGGAATCCAGGAGAGTTCATGTATTACCCCTTCGTTCGTAAAGCCCTTTTTCAGCTCGATCCCGAGCGCGCCCATGAAGTCACATTCCAGCAATTGCGTCGTATTACAGGCACACCGCTTGAAGCCTTAGTGCGACAGAAAGTCATGGATAAACCCGTTCAATGTATGGGGCTGACGTTCAAGAATCCCCTTGGCCTTGCGGCGGGTCTGGATAAAAATGGTGAGTGCATAGATGCGCTGGGGGCGATGGGTTTTGGATCCATTGAAGTCGGTACCGTCACGCCACGACCGCAATCAGGCAATGACAAACCGCGACTGTTCCGTCTGGTGGAAGCCGAAGGATTGATCAACCGCATGGGCTTTAATAACCACGGTGTAGACAACCTCGTTGAGAACGTCAAAAAAGCCCATTTCAACGGCGTCCTGGGGATTAATATCGGCAAGAATAAAGATACCCCAGTTGAGCAGGGTAAAGATGACTATCTGATTTGTATGGAAAAAACCTACGCTTATGCCGGGTATATAGCCATCAATATCTCCTCACCTAATACCCCTGGTTTGCGTACGCTGCAATATGGCGAGGCCCTTGACGATCTGCTCAGTGCCATTAAAAATAAGCAGAGTGAACTCCAGGCGATCCACCATAAATATGTTCCGGTCGCAGTGAAGATCGCCCCGGATCTTTCCGTGGAGGAATTGATCCAGGTGGCTGATAGTTTAGTGCGCCATAATATTGATGGGGTGATTGCGACCAATACCACGCTGGATCGCTCTCTCGTTCAGGGAATGAAAAATTGTGACGAAACGGGTGGATTAAGCGGTCGTCCGGTGCAATTAAAAAGTACTGAAATTATCCGGGCTTTATCGGCAGAATTAAACGGACGCTTGCCGATTATCGGTGTCGGCGGGATTGATTCTGTGATCGCCGCGCGTGAGAAGATGGCGGCCGGAGCCTCGCTGGTTCAAATTTATTCTGGTTTTATTTTTAAAGGCCCACAGCTGATTAAAGAAATCGTTAATCATATCTAATCTTTTTCCTCATTCAGACAACCAGGGCTTTATTTCCGGCCCTGGTTGTTTTATATTCCGTCACTGTTGCTTATTTAAACATTATGGTCTTTTATTAATGGTGTTATAAACGAAGCGGTAAACAGGACATTTTTAGAACAGGATGTTGACGGGATGGGAGAGGAACATGCGAATTAAACCTGACGATAACTGGCATTGGTATTATTGCGAAGAGCACGATCGTATGATGCTCGATTTAGCCAATGGTATGTTGTTTCGTTCGCGTTTTGCTCGCCGAATGCTGACCCCGGATGCTTTTGCCCCTTCAGGCTTTTGTGTGGATGATGCCGCACTCTATTTCTCCTTCGAGGAGAAATGTCGCGATCTAAACCTGACGAAAGAACAACGTGCCGAACTGGTATTGAATGCCCTGGTGGCGATTCGCTTCCTGAAGCCGCAAATGCCTAAAAGCTGGCATTTTCTGGCCCACGGTCAGGACTGGATGCCCGCCACGGGTGATGCTGCCTGCGTCAGCCTGAGCGATACCGCCGAAGAGGTGAGTTTGCTGGTGGTGGAGCCGGGTGAAAACGCCGCGCTCTGCCTGCTGGCTCAGCCAGGCGTGATGATTGCCGGGCGAGCCATGCAGTTAGGGGACGCCATTAAGGTGATGAACGATCGGTTGAAACCCCAGCTGCGCGTTGATGCCTTTAGCCTTGAACAGGCGGTTTAGGCGCAAGCCGTAACGACGTTTTTGGCACGCAGCTACAGCTCAGTATCGTTCCATCTTCCCCAATAGCTGATTTTTTCAGCGCACTCACTTCACCCTCCACAAGCGAGATGCGACAGCTTCCGCATATTCCCGCCCGACAGGAATAAGGCACGCGAATGCCCGCTTGTTCCAGTTGCTCGAGTAAAATTTGCTGATTGTTGCCGCGAAGAGATTGACCTTGCCATTCAATATCGATGGTTAAAGCCGGTGCGGTCTCTACATCCACGCGCGCGTCTTCTTCCCCGGCACCATACACTCTGGCTGGTCCGGTGCTGAGGACTTCTACTTCATCTCCCACACGCACGACGCCGCTGCTGCGCGGAATAAGGTTTTGTCCAAAATCGACGTCGCCGTTATCCTGGGCGGTGCGGAAAGATTGCAGCGTGCTAAGTGGCTCACCGGAAGGATGTTTTTGTCCTTTTTCCGGGCTGATAGTCGTGAAAATACAGCGGCTGCACGGCTTGACCACATCGAAAATGACGCTGCCAATACGTATGACTTTCCAGCTGTCCTCTTCCCAGGGCTGCGTACCCGTTACCACCAGGTTTGGCCTGAATTGTTCCATTTTTACGCTGGCCTTGCAGCGGTTCTGCAGATCGCGCAATGAGGCTTCAGTTGTAAGCAGGAACGGAAAACCGTCGGCGAAAGAGAGAGGAACGGCATCAAAGCGCTTAACGCGACGGGTCAGTTCGGGTCCGACCCAACGTAGTTGCACCTCGCGGGAGAAGAATCCGCTGAGCCAGCGATTCACCTCCTCCGGCGCCACGCGAGCCGTGAAATGATTGCCCCACACTTCCGTCGGGGCATCCACCGCAGAAAAATCACTGAAGCGCACCACCGCGCTGGAATTATCGGGTGCGGTCAGGTGCAGACCGTCGTGTAAAGGAGCCGGGGTGAAGCGGACCATCTGCGGGAACTGACGCGCCGTAATAAAGGTTCCGTCCGGTTCTGTGACCATGAAAATGCGATCAAAGGCAAAGCCGCTGACGTCCGCAAGCGCGTGGGTCAGGCCGATACCACGCATTGATTTAACCGGATGAATAAAAAGCCTGGATAACGTCGCCACTGTTCCTGCCCTCGAACGTTTGAAAATAAGCCTTCAACTTTATGACATACACGTCATATTAGCTATAATGCGCAGCAATTTTCTAAGAGTAATAAGTGACGATATGAATTCTCTGTTTGCCAGTACGGCCCGTGGGCTGGAAGAGCTGTTAAAAACTGAACTGGAAGGCCTGGGCGCGCTTGAGTGTCAGGTGGTTCAGGGTGGTGTCCATTTTGAGGGCGACACGCGGCTTATTTACCAGAGCCTGATGTGGAGTCGTCTGGCCTCACGCATCATGCTGCCGCTAGGCGCATGTAAAGTCTACAGCGATCTAGACCTGTATCTTGGCGTGCAAGCTATTGACTGGACAGAGATCTTCGCACCCGGTGCGACCTTTGCTGTGCATTTCAGCGGGCTAAACGACGAAATCCGCAACAGCCAGTACGGCGCGTTGAAAGTAAAAGATGCCATTGTTGACAGTTTCACGCGTAAAAATCTTGAGCGTCCAAATGTGGATCGGGAAAACCCTGATCTGCGCATTAACGTGTGGTTGAATAAAGAGACCGCTCATATCTCGCTGGACTTGTGCGGTGAAGGCCTGCATCAGCGCGGCTATCGCGATCGCGCGGGTCTGGCACCCATTAAGGAAAACCTGGCCGCTGCGATCGTTATGCGTTCCGGCTGGCAAACGGGTACGCCACTGATCGATCCGATGTGCGGATCCGGTACCTTGCTGATTGAAGCAGCCATGCTCGCTACCGATCGTGCACCCGGCTTACACCGTGGTCACTGGGGCTTTAGCGGCTGGGCACAGCACGATGACGCGGTCTGGAAAGAGGTTAAAGCCGAAGCACAGGTTCGCGCGCGTAAGGGTCTGGCGGATTATGCTTCCCATTTTTATGGTTCAGATAATGATGCTCGCGTGATTGAGCGGGCACGCAGTAACGCCCGTCGTGCGGGTATCGCTGATTTGATCACCTTTGACGTGAAAGACGTGGCGCAGTTAACCAATCCGCTGCCAAAAGGTCCGTACGGCACGGTCATCAGTAACCCGCCATACGGCGAGCGACTGGACAGCGAGCCGGCGCTGATTGCGCTACACAGCCTGCTGGGCCGCGCCATGAAAGATCAGTTTGGCGGCTGGAATTTGTCATTGTTCAGCGCTTCACCAGAGCTGCTGAGCTGCCTGCAGCTGCGTGCCGAACGTCAGTTTAAGGCGAAAAACGGCCCGCTGGATTGCGTACAGAAAAACTATCACCTGACCGAAAAAGAGGGTGAGAGCAAACCGGCGACCATCGCCGAAGATTACGCTAACCGTCTGCGCAAGAACCTGAAGAAATACGAAAAATGGGCGAAGCAGGAAGGCATCGAATGCTATCGTCTGTACGACGCCGACCTCCCGGACTATAACGTGGCGGTTGACCGATATGCTGACTGGGTCGTGGTTCAGGAGTATGCTCCGCCGAAGACAGTGGATGCGCACAAGGCGCGTCAGCGTATGCTGGACGTCATTGCCGCCACCATTCACGTTCTGGGTATCTCGCCGAACAAACTGGTACTGAAAACCCGCGAACGCCAGAAAGGCAAAAATCAGTATCAAAAAATGGGTGAGAAGGGCGACTTTATTGAAGTGGGCGAATACAATGCCCGACTGTGGGTCAACCTGACGGATTATCTGGACACCGGTCTTTTCCTCGACCACCGCATCGCGCGTCGCATGCTGGGTCAGATGAGCCAGGGGAAAGATTTCCTCAACCTCTTTGCCTACACCGGGAGTGCGAGCGTGCATGCTGGTCTTGGCGGCGCACGCAGCACCACAACGGTCGATATGTCGCGCACCTATCTGGAGTGGGCTGAGCGTAACCTGCGTCTGAACGGTCTGACGGGACGTCAGCATCGCCTGTTGCAGGCGGATGTGCTGGGCTGGCTGCGCGAAACGGATGAGCAGTTTGACCTGATTTTCATCGATCCACCGACTTTCTCTAACTCCAAGCGTATGGAAGATAGCTTTGATGTTCAACGCGATCACCTGCGCCTGATGACCGATCTGAAACGTCTGCTGCGTAAAGGCGGCACGATTATGTTCTCCAACAATAAACGCGGCTTCCGCATGGATAATGACGGGCTGGCAGCGCTGGGACTGAAAGCACAAGAAATCAGTCAAAAAACCTTGTCCCAGGACTTCGCCCGCAACCGTCAAATCCATAACTGCTGGTTAATCACCGCAGTCTGAAAGGAAATATAAATGTCATTAATTAGCATGCACGGCGCCTGGCTGTCCTTCAGCGATGCGCCACTTTTAGACGATACAGAACTTCATATCGAAGATAACGAGCGGGTGTGTCTGGTTGGCCGTAATGGCGCAGGCAAATCCACCCTCATGAAGATCCTCAACCGTGAGCAAGGGCTGGATGACGGACGTATCGTCTATGAACAGGATTTGGTTGTTTCACGTCTGCAGCAGGATCCTCCGCGTAACGTAGCGGGCACCGTCTACGATTTCGTCGCTGAAGGGATCTCTGAGCAGGCCGAGTACCTGAAGGCCTATCACGATATTTCGCACCTGGTGATGACCGATCCAAGTGAAAAAAATCTCAATGAGATGGCGCGTCTTCAGGACCTGCTCGATCACCACGGGTTGTGGCAACTTGAAAGCCGTATTAACGAAGTGCTGGAGCAACTGGGTCTGGAAGCGGATACCGAACTGGCGTCGCTGTCTGGCGGCTGGTTACGTAAAGCTGCGCTGGGCCGCGCGTTGGTGAGCGGGCCAAAAGTACTGTTGCTTGACGAACCGACGAACCACCTGGATATTGAAGCGATCGACTGGCTGGAAGGGTTCCTCAAAACGTTTAACGGGACCATTATTTTTATCTCGCACGACCGTTCGTTTATCCGCAATATGGCCACCCGCATTGTCGATCTCGATCGCGGCAAACTGGTGACGTATCCGGGCGATTACGACACCTATCTGCTTGAGAAAGAAGAAAACCTGCGCGTGCAGGAGCTGCAAAACGCTGAATTCGATCGCAAGCTGGCACAGGAAGAGGTGTGGATCCGGCAGGGCATCAAGGCGCGTCGTACCCGTAACGAAGGCCGTGTGCGCGCGCTTAAAGCCATGCGAAATGAACGGAGTCAGCGCCGTGAAGTGATGGGCACGGCAAAAATGCAGGTCGAAGAAGCAGCCCGTTCAGGCAAGATTGTCTTCGAAATGGAAAACGTCAATTACCAGGTCGATAGCAAAGTGCTGGTGAGCGATTTCTCCGCACAGGTGCAGCGCGGCGATAAAATCGCCCTGATTGGCCCGAATGGCTGCGGTAAAACGACGCTGCTGAAATTGATGCTGGGCCAGTTGCAGGCGGATAGCGGTCGCGTTCACTGCGGTACAAAACTTGAAGTGGCCTACTTCGATCAGCATCGCGCCGAACTGGATCCGGACAGAACGGTGATGGATAACCTGGCTGAAGGTAAGCAAGAGGTGATGGTGAACGGTAAGCCTCGCCACGTGCTTGGCTATCTGCAGGACTTCCTGTTCCATCCGAAACGCGCCATGACGCCTGTTCGTGCGCTTTCCGGCGGGGAGCGTAACCGACTTCTTTTAGCGCGTTTGTTCCTGAAACCGAGTAACTTATTGATTCTCGATGAACCGACAAACGATCTGGATGTCGAAACCCTGGAACTGCTTGAAGAGCTGATTGATGGTTATCAGGGCACCGTTATGCTGGTGAGCCATGACCGTCAGTTTGTTGATAATACCGTGACTGAATGCTGGATATTCGAAGGCGAGGGGCGTATTGGTCGTTACGTCGGCGGATACCATGATGCACGGGGCCAGCAATCCCAGTCGCAGGCGGTAAAGCAGACTAAAGCCAAAAACACGCCGGATACGACGGTAGCAAAAGCGGAAACGGCGAAAAAACAAACCGTTAAGATGAGCTATAATCTGCAACGTGAACTGGAAGAGTTGCCGAAGCGTCTTGAAACGCTTGAAGCCAGCCTTGAATCGTTGCAAGCACAGGTTGCAGACGCTTCATTCTTTAGCCAACCGCACGACTATACTCAGAAGATCCTGGCTGACCTCGCTCAGGCCGAAAAGGCGCTTGAAGAGGCTTTCGAGCGCTGGGAGTATCTTGAGGCTCTGAAAAACGGCGCATAACCAGGGATATCAAATGTGTGATCAGCACCATGCCGACCGGCATATATTATGTTCACAATGCGACATGCTGGTGGCGTTGCCCGAGCTTGAACGCGGACATAAGGCGGCATGCCCGCGCTGCGGGGCAACGCTGACGACAGAGTGGGACGCGCCAAGGCAGCGTCCCACTGCTTATGCGATTGCAGCGCTGTTTATGCTGCTTTTATCCAACCTCTTTCCTTTCATCTATATGAAAGTAGGTGGGATCACAAGCCAGGTTGATCTGCTTGAAATACCTGGCGTCATGTTCTCAGAGGATTACGCCAGCCTCGGGACCTTTTTCCTTCTCTTTGTTCAAATCGTGCCAGCATGTTGTCTGGTCATTATTTTGCTGCTAGTGAACCGCGTCCAGATGCCAGTGACGCTTAAAATCAAACTTGCCCGGATTCTGTTTCAGCTAAAGAGCTGGGGAATGGCAGAGATTTTCCTTGCCGGCATTCTGGTGAGCTTTGTCAAGCTGATGGCCTATGGTGACGTCGGGATTGGCAGCAGCTTTGTGCCCTGGTGCCTTTATTGTGTTCTCCAGCTTCGGGCCTTCCAGTGCGTGGACAGGCGTTGGGCGTGGGAAGATATTGCGCCTGCCCCATTATTGCCCAGGACGGTGAAAGTGGGCGTACCGGGGATACGACAAGGGCTGCGTTCCTGTTCATGCTGCACGGCCGTTTTGCCTGCCGAGCTGGAAGTGTGTCCGCGCTGCGGTACAAAAGGGCACGTACGCCGTAAAAATAGCCTGCAATGGACAATGGCCTTGCTGGTGACGTCCATCATGCTTTACCTGCCCGCGAATATTTTGCCCATTATGATCACCGACCTGCTCGGCGATAAGATGCCGTCCACGATCCTCGCGGGTGTCGTTTTGCTGTGGGGTGAAGGTTCATATCCGGTAGCGGGGGTCATTTTTATCGCCAGTATCATGGTGCCGACGCTTAAAATGATTGCGATTGCCTGGCTGTGTTGGGATGCAAAAGGCCACGGCAAACGCGACAGTGAACGCATGCATCTGATTTATGAAGTTGTTGAGTTTGTGGGGCGCTGGTCAATGATTGACGTCTTTGTTATTGCCGTTCTCTCTGCACTTGTGCGCATTGGAGGACTGATGAGTATTTATCCCGCATTGGGTGCGCTGATGTTTGCGTTGGTCGTTATTATGACGATGTTTGCCGCCCTGACCTTCGATCCACGTTTATCGTGGGATCGTGAGCCAGAGCCAAGCCATGAGGAAGAGTAAGAGCATGGAAAATAAGAGTGGAGAGGCGAAAGTGCAGAAGGTCAGAAACTGGTCGCCGGTGTGGATTTTCCCCATCGTGACCGCTCTGATCGGCGCATGGATCCTGTTTTATCATTACAGTCATCAGGGACCCGAAGTGACGCTTATCACCACCAACGCAGAGGGCATCGAAGGGGGGAAAACCACCATCAAAAGCCGCAGCGTGGATGTAGGCGTGGTGGAAAGTGCCACCCTGACAGACGATCTGACGCATGTTGAAATCAAAGCGCGGCTCAATGCGGGCATGGAAAAACTGCTGCATAACGACTCCGCGTTTTGGGTGGTGAAACCGCAGGTGGGACGAGAAGGGATCAGTGGTTTAGGAACGCTGCTTTCCGGTGCCTATATTGAACTGCAGCCCGGAACAAAAGGTAGCCAGCCAGGTCAGTATCAACTGCTTGATGCCCCGCCGTTAGCACCGCCTGATGCGAAGGGGATCCGCGTGATCCTCGATAGCAAGAAAGCAGGGCAGCTGAGTCCGGGCGATCCCGTTCTGTTCCGTGGTTACCGTGTAGGGTCAGTTGAGACCAGCACCTTCGATGCGCAGAAACGCACCATTAGCTACCAGCTCTTTATCAACGCGCCAAACGATCGTCTGGTCACCAGCAACGTCCGTTTCTGGAAAGACAGCGGTATTGCAGTGGATCTGACCTCGGCCGGGATGCGCGTTGAAATGGGTTCATTGACCACGCTGTTTGGCGGTGGGGTCAGTTTTGATGTGCCGGAAGGGGTCGATCTTGGCCAGCCGGTGGCGGAGAAAACCCCCTTCCGCTTGTTTGACGACCAGAAGAGCATTCAGGATGCGCTTTATACCGACCATATCGATTACCTGATGTTCTTCAAAGATTCCGTGCGCGGCCTGCAGCCTGGCGCGCCGGTGGAGTTCCGTGGAATACGTCTGGGAACCGTGGGTCAGGTGCCGTTCTTCGTGCCGGGACTTAAGCAGATGCTGGATGATGATTACCGCATACCGGTGCTTATTCGCATCGAACCAGAACGCTTAATTAATCAAATTGGCGTGAATGAGGACATTGGTGCGCACATCAATGAACTGATGAATCGCGGCCTGCGCGGATCGCTCAAGACCGGTAACCTGGTCACCGGCGCGCTTTATGTGGATATGGATTTCTATCCGAAAGCGCCTCCGATAACGGGCATCCGCGAATATGGTGGTTTTAAAATTATCCCAACTGTGAGCAGCGGGCTGGCTCAAATCCAGCAGCGCCTGATGGAAACGCTGGATAAGATTAACAATCTGCCATTGAATCCGATGCTTGAACAGGCAACGAATTCGCTTAGCGAAAGCCAGGCAACAATGCGTCGTCTGCAAACCACGCTGGATAATATCAATAAGATCACGGCTAACCAGTCTATGCAGCAACTCCCGCAGGATATGCAGAAAACGCTGCGTGAACTGAACCGGAGTATGCAGGGCTTCCAGCCAGGCTCTGCGGCTTATAACAAGATGGTGGCGGATATGCAGCGCCTGGATCAGGTCTTACGTGAACTGCAGCCTGTCCTGAAAACGCTGAATGAGAAGAGCAACGCGCTGGTATTTGAAGCGAAGGACAAAAAAGATCCTGAGCCGAAGAGGGCAAAATAATGAAACATTGGCTATTAATCGTCGGAGCAGTGGTGTTAACCGCCTGCAGTTCAGGCAGTGACAATAAAAGTTACTACCAGCTGCCGATGTCCGCCCAGGCGGGCGGACAAACGACGGCCACGCAGGGAAATCGACTGTTATGGGTTGAACAGGTTTCGGTACCAGACTCTCTGGCCGGAAATGGCGTGGTTTATCAGACCAGCGACGTGCAGTATGTCATCGCGAATAACAATCTCTGGGCCAGCCCGCTGGATCAGCAGTTGCGTAATTCGCTGGTGGCGAATCTCAGCAGTCAGTTGCCTGGCTGGGTCGTGGCGTCTCAACCGCTGGGTAGCGAGCAGGACACGCTTAACGTTAACGTCACGGGGTTTCACGGACGTTACGATGGCAGGGTAGTCATAAGCGGTGAATGGCTTCTGAATCATCAGGGGCAGCTGATTAAGCGCCCGTTCCATCTTGAGCTCAAACAGCAGCAGGATGGATATGACGAGATGGTCAAGATGTTGGCACAAGGCTGGGCGCAGGAGTCCGCCAGCATAGCGAAAGAAATTTCACGCATGCCATAAGTAAAATTCATCACCAAAGACCGCATCCCGCTTTTCGCTGGCTGCGGTTTTTTTTTGCCATAGATATCAGGTTGATACCTGTGCTAGCTCACACTCTTTGTACAAATGATATTCTGACTAGCTCACAAATATGACATTGGCGTGAATTTTGCGCATTGACGATGCCATCGATTCGGGTTATTCGTTAACTGTGCTTGCATGTTTTGCAACCACTGTTTTCTTTCCACCAGACCAAAGAATGAGGGAAACGAGGCATGAAGAGACAGAAACGAGATCGCCTGGAACGGGCGCACCAACGTGGATACCAGGCTGGCATCGCCGGACGCTCAAAAGAAATGTGTCCTTACCAAACGTTAAATCAACGTTCTTACTGGTTAGGGGGCTGGCGAGAAGCCATTGGGGATAGGGTTCTACTTGCGTGACACGTCTCTTTAGAAACAGAAACCTCCGCATCGCGGAGGTTTCGCCTTTATGCTCCTGACACAGCAGCAATCAGAACGCAGAAGTGTCCTGGAACAGGCCAACTTTCAGATCGTGTGCGGTATAGATCACACGACCATCTACCAGCACTTCGCCATCCGCCAGACCCATCACCAGACGACGGTTCACAATGCGCTTGAAGTGAATACGGTAGGTGACTTTTTTCGCAGAAGGCAGAACCTGACCGGTGAATTTCACCTCGCCCACACCCAGTGCGCGGCCTTTACCTTCGCCACCCAGCCAGCCCAGATAAAAACCAACCAACTGCCACATTGCATCCAGACCTAAACAGCCAGGCATGACCGGATCGCCGATAAAGTGGCAACCGAAGAACCACAGTTCTGGGTTGATATCGAGTTCCGCTTCAACGTAACCCTTGTCAAAGTTGCCGCCGGTTTCGGTCATTTTCACGACACGGTCCATCATCAGCATGCTTGGAGCGGGTAACTGCGGGCCTTTAGCACCAAACAGTTCACCACGACCAGAGGCAAGAAGATCTTCTTTTGTATAGGATTCGCGTTTATCTACCATGTTCTCAGTAAGCCTTATTTTAGTGAAGCACGCAGGATAGCTAACACGTGTACGCTGAACAAGTCCGATCAGTTCGGGCTAAACCAGCTTAACCAGCGTAACGGCCATGGATAACGATGACGAGCATCCTGTTGCATCGCCTGAGCGATACGCTCCTGGATAGTTTGCATCAGCGTTGTTTGCACTTCGCCATCCCAGACCTGATTTGTCAGTAAGGGTAGCGCATCCGTGACATCGTCGATGGCCCAGATACTGAATTGCTCTGCATCCACCGCATCCAGTACCGCCTGGCTCAGGCTCAGATGACGTGCGTTTGGCGCAGGAATAATCACGCCCTGTTTGCCACTCAATCCACGCTGCTGGCAAATAGAGAAGAAGCCTTCGATTTTCTCATTCAGACCGCCAACCGGCTGAGCACGACCAAACTGATCGACAGAGCCGGTGATAGCAATGCTTTGATTAACCGGCACATCCGCAAGCGCACTGATAACAGCACAAAGCTCAGCCATAGACGCGCTGTCGCCGTCCACTTCACTGTAAGACTGCTCAAAGGTCAGTGAGGCGGAGAAGGGTAGCTGTTGCTCCAGCTGAAGCTGTGACATCAGGAAGGCCTGCATAATCATCATGCCCTTAGCATGAATATTCCCGCCCAGCTCGGCTTTGCGCTCAACGTCAGTAAATTCGCCGTCGCCAATGTGGATGACGCAGCTGATACGTGAAGGTTCGCCAAAGGCACGCGGATGACCAGGGAACTCAATGACGGACAGGGCGTTGATTTGCCCCACACGCTCGCCTTCGGTTTCCACGAGGATCTGTTCCAGCAGGATTTCATCCTGCATACGATCCGCGAGATATCCTTCCCGCCATTCGCGCTGTGCCAGCATCTGGGCGAACTGCTCACGGGTAAAAGTACCCGGCCCGCTAATGACGCCTGTTTCGCGCAGTTGCTTGCTGATCCACAGCGGACAGAGTGGCAGAGTTTCCTGATCGCCCGTGTCACGTGCAGCTTCACGAATAAGACCTGTCCAGGCATCTGCGGCAGGGATCGGAAGAGCATAACGTGCCGCGACGGTCAGCACCCATTGGCACCATTGTGTCACGTCGTCTGCATCGGCGATCTGGATGTTATCTTCAAATTCGGTGTAAACGGCCTGATCGGCAAGTTCCGGCTCCATCTCCTGGAAATCCGCCAGAGACTCACGATCGCCAGCCAAAATCACTTTCAGTGACAGGGGCATCGATGGAATGGCGACAGGCAGCGGGCGGGACTCATCATAGGCAATCCAGTCGAAACGCTGATGTGCCACAATGTTCTTCAGACGCATCCACAGCAGCGGCTGTGCAAGCAGCGTTCGCAGAGAGATGATCAGGACACCGCCGTTGGCTTTGTGCACCAGGCCCGGCTGGATACTGAGCTGACCGTTAAAGTGACGAAGACAGCCAAACAATTGCTCCGCTTCGGCCCACTCGGCAGTAATGACCTCGCCGGTAGCGGCAAAATTATCATCAGCCTGCGTGGCGGGTTCGAAAGTGACATCACTTCCCACGATACGATATTGTCCGCCAAAAACGGTGTCCGTTTCTGGTTGCAATTGACGCACGGCATCGGCCATCAGAGCCAGGTATTCAGCTTCTTCTGGCGCCTTCAGTAACATGAAGGGGGAGGTTGTCCATGGGCTTAACGTCTGTTCAAGCGCGTAATGTAAACGCGGTTGCGTATCGCTAAGGATGAAGTCGTGTTCTTTTGCGAGGTCTGGCTGTGCAAACAGTTCCTGATAGCTCTCAGTATCAGGAACCAGGTCACGCCATGCTAGTTTCGTAATGGTCAAAGTTGATGTTTTTTAGTTAGATGTAAAACGGTGGATTATACCGCAAGCCTTGACCCATTCCCACGTGGTATTAGGGATTTCAGGCGGGGAATGCGCGGTAAGGGGTCACAGGATATGATTTCTTTTCAGCAGATTGCCAAAAAACTGATATTCTGAACATAGTTACGAGGTAACACTGAGATCGCGATGAAATATCAACAACTGGAAAATCTCGAAAGCGGCTGGAAATGGAAGTATCTGGTCAAAAAGCATCGAGAAGGCGAGCTGATCACCTGCTACATCGAAGCCAGTGCTGCAAAAGAAGCGGTAGATTTATTGCTGACCCTCGAAAATGAGCCGGTGCAGGTCAACGGCTGGATCGAGAAACACATCAATCCTGCTCTGCTAAACCGCATGAAGCAGACCATTCGTGCGCGCCGCAAACGCCATTTCAACGCGGAGCATCAGCACACGCGTAAGAAGTCTATCGACCTGGAGTTTATGGTCTGGCAGCGATTAGCGGGGCTTGCTCAACGGCGCGGGAAAACCTTATCGGAAACGATCGTCCAGCTCATTGAAGATGCGGAGCATAAAGAGAAATACGCGAGCCAGATGTCTACGCTTAAAAATGACCTTCAGGCGATGCTGGGTAAAAAATAGTTTCTCATTTTCTTTGGCCAATAAAAAACCCCGCATAGCGGGGTTTTTTTATAAGACGATAACTTATGCCGCAGGCTGAGTTACAACGTCTTTGATACCTTTAACTTCGATCTCAACGCGACGATCTGGTGCCAGGCAGTCGATCAGTGCAGCGCGAGCTTTCACGTTGTCACAGGTAGAACCGGTCACTGGGTTAGATTCGCCCATACCACGTGGGGAGATCTTGTTAGCTGGGATACCTTTAGATACCAGGTAATCAACTACAGACTGAGCACGTTTCTCAGACAGTTTCTGGTTGTAAGCATCAGAACCGATACGGTCGGTGAAGCCCAGAACCACTACAGAACCATCTTTAGGATCCAGGTTGCTCAGCTGGGTGTACAGCTGATCCAGTGCCTGCTGACCTTCTGGTTTCAGGGTAGCTTTGTTGAAGTTGAACAGAACGTCAGACTTCAGAGTGAAGTGCTTGGTCTGTACTTCTGGAGCTGGAGCCGGAGCTGGAGCTACGATTGGTGCAGCATCTTCCTGCTGACCGAAACGGTAAGAAACACCAACGCTCAGCATGCCGTTGTCTGGACGAACGCCAACGGTAGCACCGTCACCAATGTTGTTAACCCACTGGTATTCCAGACGGGTAGCGATGTCACGGGTCATAGCCCACTCAACGCCACCAGCGAATACTGGGGAAACACCGGTGTCATGGTCGTCGCCAGCGATGCTGTTGCTGGAGTCTGCACGCCATACCATGCCGCCCAGACGGGTGTACACGTCCAGATCGTCAGTTACTGGGTAACCCAGTTTAGCGGTCAGCTGAACGCCTTGAGCTTTGAAAGCGCCATTGACGTTGTCGCCTTTGTATGGCATACGACCTAACCAGTCGTAACCCATTTCAAAACCAACATACGGGTTAACCTGATAGCCACCGAACGCGCCTGCACCCAGCTGGCTCTCGTGAGTCGGGCCATCGTTGTTCAGGCTGCTGTTGTACCAGCCGGTGTCATGGAACTGAGACCAGCCCAGTTTACCACCTGCATACCAGGTATTATCTTTCGGAGCGGCCTGCGCTACGGTAGCGAAGCCAGCCAGTGCCACTGCAATCGCGATAGCTGTCTTTTTCATTTTTTGCGCCTCGTTATCATCCAAAAATCGCCATGAAATTCTCATTGAGACATCACGGTTAAATCCTTCACCGGGGGGCAACTCAAACTAGTAACTCTTCCGATATCTTCGGCTTAGGCCGAGCACCCCTGGCGATGTAAAGTCTACAACGTAGTTGGAAACTTACAAGTGTGAACTCCGTCAGGCATATGAAAAAAAATTATCCGTATAGGGAATATTTAACATTCTGTGCGCGCATTTTATGCTTTAAAATTAATGGAAACCGCGCCACACAAGCCTTGTCGCATTTTTCTCTTACGGAACTAAAATCGAATTACAGGGTCAAAAAAAATTCCAGGAAAAATCTTAAATTCACTCAATGATACAAATTTGAGTGAATTTTTAACCCGTTTTGGTGTCCAGTGGCGTGAGGATCGAAACGAACCGGGCGCATCATAAAGCCGATCGCATTACCTTCTTCAGCCGCTTCAGCCAGGCGAGCATGTTCCTCTTCCGTCACTTCTTCAGGCAGCCAGCCGATGACCACGCTGTAGTTCCCCGTGCGAAGCGCACGAATCATTGAATCAACGGTATCAAACGGCGACAGCTGACTCAGTTGCATGACTTTTGTCAGCGGCAGGCCAGCCGACTGGATCCATTGACGGCTCAAGCGTTGAGGTGGCGTTAACCAAAGCTGCCAGCGCGACTGTTGACCGAGTTGCTGCAAAAGCGGTAACAGAAGGAGTTGCGCCATCATGGGCTGGTCTTCACGGTAAACCACTTCGCTGATCAAGCCGGTAGAAACCTGTGGTGCGGCAGTATTCTGCGCGGTTTTATGAGCAAAAGAAGAAAACGGTGTTGAGCGATTTGCGTAGTCTGAAGAGTACATAATCATTCCAGCCCTCTGGTTACTGTATGGATATACAGTAACCCCTGTACGACTAAAGATCAACCTCATTTTCGGAAAGCGTCTCGCAAATTTGGCGCGATCTTGCCTCGCTTTAAAGAATCATCTTGCCGATTGACGCTAACTTGCCTATTTTCCTGCTAACGGATCCGGTAGTACGAAATGCTGTTGTTAATATATGATTTAAAAGGATTATATTATGAAAGAAATATCATACGAACGGATTTATAAGTCCCAGGAATACCTTTCTCCTTTGGGTGAGATACACCATCGCGCCCTTTTTGGCGGGTATACGCTGTCGGTGGGGGATGCCGTGTTTGCCATGGTGTCAGAGGGTGAGTTATATCTCCGTGCCTGTGAACAGAGCGCCACCTACTGTGTTAAACATGCTTCGTCATTCTTAACGCTGGTCAAACGTGGCCGGCCCGTTTTATTGAACTATTTTCGTGTCGATGAGGGGCTTTGGCAGGACAGGGAGCGTTTATTGCAGTTGTCCTCATTGTCCCTCGAATCGGCCAGAAGAGAACGTAATAAGCGTCATCAACGTCACCGTCTTAAGGTTCTCCCCAATCTCACGTTCCAGATAGAAGTTCTGCTTTATGAAGCGGGCATTACCGATGAAACCGCACTGCGCGCGTTGGGGGCTGAAGCGTGCTGGCTAAAAATTCGAACTAAAAACAGGCATCTCGGTATTAAAGTGTTGTTTGCCCTGGAAGGCGCGATCGAAGGGCTACATGAGGCGGCGCTCCCGGCCCATCGTCGCCGGGAGCTTACGGAGTGGTTTAATGCGCTTCCTGCATCGAAGGAACGTCATTCTGGTAGGTAGCCACCAGACGCTGTAAACGACAAATCTCCGGCAGAAGCGCGATCAACAGCCCAATTTGCTGTAGCACCAGGGGCGCTTTGTTGTCATTGCCTGGGTCCAGATGTGCGATGCGTTCGGACAGTTCATCAAGCGACTGCTGCACACGCGGTTCATCAGCGGGACGATGATGCAGCGCATCGTCCACGTAGCACACGGCATCATCCAGTAACGCGAGAATACCCGGATTAGTCAGTTTCTCGCGATGTGCTCCCAGGGTAGAGATGTAGCTGGTGAAGGTGTGGTTAAGGCACAGCAGACGAAACGCCACATCACGGATTTCAGCGGTGGCGCGGGGCTCGGTGGAGAGATTGGATACCACCGAGGCCAGTTCCGCATCGCGGTTATGTGCATCACGTCTGGCAATTCGGTAGGCCAGGCGGTTGTCGCGCCCCTGATGATACTGCTCAAGGATGGCATCAAGATAACGACAGTTAGCATTCAGCGCCTGTTCCAGAACCAGGGGCAAATTGCGGAACCGCCAGTCGGGCCAGATAAAACTCACCGCAGCCCAGGCGATGGCGCACCCAATCAGAGTATCAATCACGCGCGGCAGCGCCACCTCGAACCCTTCACCCAGCAGGTTGAAACACAACAGCACTAACAGGGTGATAAACATGGTGGCATGTGCGTACTGCACATTTCGAAAGGCGAAGAACAACACGCCGGTAATCACGAGCAGAATCAGCTGTCCTTCCACCGACGGCACAAAATAGAGAATCGGCAGCCCGATTGCGACGCCGACGAGCGTGCCTATGACGCGCAGCGCGAGTCGATGGCGTGTCGCGTTATAGTTTGGCTGGCAGACAAACAGGCTGGTTAACAGGATCCAATAACCATGGTTCAACCCCGTAACCTGGATAAAGGCATAGCCCACGCACAACACGACGGACATGCGCACCGCATGGCGGAAGAGGGCCGATTTTGGCGTGAAATTGCGGCTTACGCGCAGCCACATATCGGCGAAACCGTGAGGGCTGTCGTCGGCAAGGACATTTTCTGCATCGTTGCCCGGTAACGCGAGCGCTTGTTCTGATTGAATGGTGGCCAGTTGGGCATCAATGGCCCGCAGGTTATTGAGCAAAAAGCCCAACGCTTTCATCTGGTCAGGGGACGTCCCATTCGCCTGAACGCGATCCAGTGCCGCATCAAGATGACTGAAGACTCTCTCAAAGCGCGCATCATGCTGATAGGGCGTTCTCAGAAGAATAGAGCGTGCAAGCTGCTGACAGGCCTGAGACTGCATCGACAGCAACCGCTGAAAACGGAACATCACATCGCTGTAGCGAAACGTCTCCCGCAGCGCCGCATACTGGATGTGCGATGAGCTTGCGCGTTCGTGAATATCCTGCGCAACAAAATAATAATGCAGCGTTTGACGCGTGCCGCGTTGTCCTCGATCCCCACGCAGGCGAGTCAGAAGAGAGGTTTTGGTCTGGTTAAGCGTGGTGACGAGCTGCCCATTGGCCAGGGCAAGATCGTACATAGGCGCCTGGCTCTCCTCTTCTGTATCCGGATCGAACAGCCGGGACTTCAGTTCAAGATAGTGCGCCAGTTGCTCATAGCTGCGGGCAAGATTGTCCTGCAACGGGCGAACAGGAAAGATCAAATGTCCGATCAGCGTCAGAGCGTTGTACCAGATGGCCCCCAGCAACAGCAGCAGCGGTTGCTGATACCACTGGTCATAGAGCGAAACACCGAGCATGGTATAAATGGCAATCAGCAGTGCGCCAAAGGCGATGGTGGCATACCGTTGTCCCAGGCCACCGAGCAGAATAAATCCGCTGGTGGAGATCGTCAGACCGAGCGCAAACAGCCACGGCCAGGGGAAAAGCAGCTCTACTGATGCAGAGGCAATAAAAAAGCAGACCAGGGTGATGATCAGATTTCGCAGTCGTCCCGCCAGACGGTCATCGAGATCCGCCAGAGCGCCCGCGACGACGCCCAAAGTGAGAGGAATGGTCAGCTTGACGTCTCCCAGCCACCAGGGCAGGGCCGCCGCCCCGCAAAGCGAGAGAAAGATCCTGACGTTATATAGCCAGGTGCTGTTCCATGTGTATCGGCGAAGCAATGGGCTTAGCATGTGCGCGGACGATCCTTAATCACTGAAAACGACGGCGGGCATTCGCTTCTCGTGCCGCTTTGGCCACTTCGACAGGCACCACGCGACGACCCACCGGCCACAGAGCGATGGCCGCAATTTTAAAGTTGGCGATGCCGACCGGAATGCCGATAATGGAAATGCACTGCGCGATTCCCGCCATAATATGCATCAAACACAGCCACCAGCCGAAAAGGACCAGCCACAGGACATTGAGCAGCGTCCCGCCGGTATTGAGCAGGGCGTTCTTACTCTCCGGGTTCAGCTCGTCAACGTGGATGGCTTCATTGCCATAAGGAAACAGGGACAGCCGCGTGATTTCCCAGCATGACCGCGTCAGCGGAAGGGTGAAGATCAAGACAATGCTAAGAAGCGTCGCGACAAGCCAGGAAAGGGTTGTGGCAAATCCGCCAAGGACAAAATTTAAAATATTCAGAATGGTACGCATAAACCCTCACTTCCTTTCGATATGATTAAAGCCTGATGATTGTAACGTTTTTTTGCGCTGGAGCACCTGAAAACTGGCGGTTACACTATTCAACAAATTATCTCCCCTGAATCAGGCTGGACATGGAACTCAAAGCAACTTCTTTAGGCAAACGCCTGGCACAACACCCGTACGATAAGGTTGTCCTGCTCAACGCCGGGGTGAAGGTGTCGGGTGAGCGTCATGAATATCTCATCCCGTTTAATCAGCTGCTGGCGATCCATTGCAAGCGTGGCCTGGTCTGGGGGGAGATGGAATTTGTCCTTCCTGCCGGTAAAGTGGTGCGTCTTCATGGCACCGAGTGGGCGGAAACCCAACGATTCCATCATCATTTGACCCAGCTCTGGCAGCGATGGGGTGAAGAGATGAGCGCGGTCGCCGCCGGCGTTCTGGAGACAGTGTTAGCGGATATCGCGCAAAGCCATGAACAAAAGAAGTGGCTGACCCGTGCCCAAACCACCCACATGCAGCAACGCATTCATCAGGCATTAAGTGCTTTGCCGCTGCCCGTGTCTCGCCTGGACGAGTTCGACAACTGCCGTGAGCTCTGGCGGCAGTGTCAGGCCTGGTTAAACGATGCAGAGCAGAGCCGGCTTGCGCATAATCAGGCCTGGACGGATGAGATGCTCACACAGTACGCCGCGTTTTTCAGTACCGTAGAGTCTTCCCCGCTTAATCCGGCTCAGGCGCGGGCGGTGGTAAACGGCGAGCAATCTTTGCTGGTGCTAGCAGGAGCGGGAAGTGGCAAAACGTCAGTGCTGGTTGCACGCGCAGGATGGTTGTTGACCCGGGGGGAAGCCTCCGCCGATCAGATCCTGCTGCTGGCATTTGGCCGCAAGGCGGCGCAGGAGATGGATGAGCGAATACAGGCTCGTCTTCATACTCAGGATATCTCCGCCCGAACATTTCATGCCCTTGCCCTGCATATCATTCAGCAGGGTAGCAAAAAGGTGCCGGTCATCAGCACGCTGGAAAACGATACCCAGGCGCGGCTGTCGCTCTTTATTACAGCGTGGCAACAGCAGTGCAGTGAGAAAAAAGCGCAGGCGAAAGGGTGGCGACAGTGGCTGGAAGAGGAGCTGGAATGGACGGTACCGGAAGGCAGCTTCTGGCAGGATAAGTCACTCGCGCGCCGTCTGGGCTCCCGACTGGATCGTTGGGTGAGTCTGATGCGCATGCACGGGGGAACGCAGGCGGAAATGATTGAAGGCGCGCCGGAAGAGGTGCGCGCGCTCTTTTCTAAACGCGTGAAACTCATGGCACCCTTGCTGAAAGCATGGAAAACCGCGCTGAAAGAAGAGAACGCGGTGGATTTCTCCGGGCTGATTCATCAGGCCATTATTATTCTTGAGAAGGGCCGTTTCGTGAGCCCCTGGAAGCATATTCTGGTGGATGAGTTTCAGGATATCTCCCCGCAGCGCGCGGCGTTGCTGGCGGCGTTACGCAAACAGAATAAACATACTTCGCTCTTTGCCGTGGGGGATGACTGGCAGGCTATCTACCGTTTCAGCGGTGCCCAGCTTTCGCTCACCACCGCCTTCCATGACAATTTTGGCGAAGGCGATCGCAGCGACCTGGATACAACCTATCGATTTAACTCACGTATCGGTGAAGTAGCGAACCGCTTTATCCAGCAAAACCCGCACCAGCTGGAAAAACCGTTGAACAGCCTGTCGACGGGGGATAAAAAAGCGGTGACGCTGTTAGCAGATGACCAGCTTGAACCGCTGCTGGATAAACTCAGTGGTTTTGTGAAAGCGGACGAACGCATTTTGATACTGGCGCGCTATCACTATTTAAAACCCGCCATTCTGGAGAAAGCCGCCACGCGCTGGCCTAAGCTTCAGCTCGATTTTATGACCGTGCACGCCAGTAAAGGCCAGCAGGCTGATTACGTGATAGTGGTTGGCTTACAGGAAGGAAGTGACGGTTTCCCGGCCCCGGCGCGTGAATCCGTCATGGAGCAGGCGCTGTTGCCGGCCCCGGAAGATTTCCCGGATGCGGAAGAACGTCGACTGCTCTATGTGGCCATCACACGCGCCCGCCATCGTGTCTGGCTGATGTTTGATAAAGAGCGGCCATCGCCGTTTGTCGGCATCTTAAAAAATCTTGATGTGCCGGTGGCAAAAAAACCGTAGTGACCAAAAAACCGGGCAGGCGTGTGTCTGCCCGGCTCAGAATTACTTCAACCGATCGGCCAGATAGCGTGGGTAGTCGGGGATCAAAATATCAATCGGCTTGTTGAACTGCGGTGACTCGATAATAAAGTCGGCTGTCGACAGGTTCGTGGCAACGGGGATATTCCAGACGGTGGCCAGTCGCAGTAAGGCTTTGACATCGGGATCGTGCGGGACGGCATTGAGCGGATCCCAGAAGAAGATCATGACATCAATTTTGCCTTCCGAGATTTGTGCCCCCACCTGCTGATCGCCGCCCAGCGGGCCGCTGAGCATGGCGTTGACGTCCAGCCCGGTTTCCCGGTGAATGAGATTCCCGGTGGTGCCGGTCGCGGAAAGGGCATGCTGCGCCAGTAAAGGCTGGTGGCGTCGTACCCAGTTCAACAGCATCTGCTTACAGTGATCGTGCGCAACCAGCGCAATATGCTTACGCTCAGGGAGCGTGCGTGTTGTCAGTTCCATAATATCTTCCGTCAGTTTAACTCACTACACGATGACCGGAAGCGTCTGAGCCTGCAAGAGAAAGGGCAAAAAAATGCGGCTCAGGACGAAGGTTGTTGCCTCGTCCATTGCAAAAATCGGGCGCGCGTGTCGGGATCGGCCTGCTGGAACCAAAATTTCAACCGTTGTTCTGTCAGCGTCTGGGATTGAGGGGGAATGACATCCAGTTCGGATACGCCCGATAAAAGGGTGCTGTCGTCCGCCATCATGGTGGCAAACTGGGGCAGTGACGCGCTCTTACCCGCTTTGTTGTAGCGTTCGGTCTCTGCCTCATAATCCGCGCCTTTCTGGGTACGGGTAATGGCCAGAATATCGAGTTTGACGGGAATGGGCATGGCATCTCCGTCGAGCAATTCCATCCGGGGGGCCGCTTCAAAGGCTTCGGACTCCTTCAGGGTATCCAGTCTCGGGAGGTTAAAATTGACCTGACCGATCTTTTCTGTGTTGAAGCTCATGACCAGCGGCGGGGAGATGTACAGGCGTTCCTCGTGACCGGAAAGGCGGATATTTTTCTCGACCCGAAAGACAATCTGATGCGGACCGTTATCCAGCTCAATGCTGTCCGCACCCCGCAGCAATGAGCTGGAGACTTTTTTACCATCCAGCACTAATAAATCTATGTCGGTTGATAAACGTAGCGTCGTCGCATATACGCAGATCGGCATCACTAACACCACCAGAACAGAGACAATGCCGGTCTTCATAGGGCGCTCCTGTTGGAAAGGGGATCTTGCAATAATGTATCTAAATTTTTCGATAATCATGTTTACTAACATATAGACATATTTTGCCCCTTTGCCCTCATACGGACGTATGGGATGCATGGTGGAGATGTCCCCTTTGGCATACACTTAAAAAAAAGCCAGGAGAAACAAAATGAAAGATAACGAACTGGTCGACATTCTGACCACGACCCGGACCATTGCGCTGGTAGGTGCCAGCGACAAGCCTGACCGCCCAAGCTATCGGGTGATGAAGTATCTTCTGGACCAGGGCTATCACGTGATACCCGTGTCGCCCAAGGTGGCAGGCAAAACGCTGCTGGGACAACAGGGATACGCCACCCTTGCCGACGTGCCAGAAAAAGTGGATATGGTGGATGTGTTCCGTCAGTCGGAAGCGGCGTGGGGCGTGGCGCAAGAGGCGATCGCCATTGGTGCTAAAACCTTGTGGATGCAGCTTGGTGTGATAAATGAACAGGCCGCAGTGCTGGCGCGGGAAGCAGGGCTTAACGTGGTTATGGATCGCTGCCCGGCGATCGACATTCCTCGCCTGGGGCTGGCGAAATAAAAAAAGCCCGGTCACTGACCGGGCCATTTCAGGTAGTTAGTTTCGCAGGCGTGGTGCCTGGAGTTGTTGACGAATAGTCCGGGCGAGTTCATCCATCGAGGGCTGCTCCGGATGATCTCGTCTCGGCTCACTGCTTAGCTGGGCTTCTGCCAGATAGGAGTGAACGGGCTGACCATCATCATCTTCCATGACAACGTGGTACCACGGCGCGGCGCGGAGTTCGGCATTGACCGCCAACTCATCCGCGGAGGGCTCTTCAAGGGAATATTCCGGGTCGATATCCACGACCACACCCAAATAGCCTAACAGGATGTGGCGGACCTGCTGGCCGATACCGAATTTGCTGGCAATCATAGTCACCTCCCGGGAAACGTTACTTACACAGGATGTGTGGGCAACATTCCACTTTTCAAGTTACATGATGCGACAGGCAAACCCTTTCAGATAAAGGCCTTCCGGGTAGGTTGCGATCACCGGATGATCGGCCGCCTGACGGAACTGCTCTATAAATTGTACATCACGACCCGCATCTACGGCGGCATCGGCAACAATTTTCTGGAATAATTCTGTGGTCATCAGGCCGGAACAGGAGAAGGTCAGCAGCACGCCGCCAGGATTCAATAACTGGATCGCCAGCATGTTGATATCTTTATAGCCGCGACATGCGCCCATGAGCTGGCTTTTGTTCTCCACAAATTTGGGCGGATCCATCACGATAACGTCAAATGTCTCACCCTGGTCGCGATATTTACGCAGCAGTTTAAACACGTCGTCGCGAACAAATTCGGCTTTGCTCAGATCCAGCTTGTTAAGTTCGACGTTCTGTTTTGCCACATCCAGCGCTTCCTGCGAGGTATCGACACTCACCACCTGCGCACAGCCGCCCATCAGAGCAGAAACCGCAAAACCGCCCGTATAAGAGAAGCAGTTCAGCACGCGTTTGTTATCGACATACTGGCGTGTCGCCAGACGGCTGTCACGCTGGTCAAGGTAGTAACCCGTTTTGTGGCCGCCCTGGATATCCACCAGCAGTTTCATGCCGTGTTCTTCGATGGGCAGCAGGGCAGGCGGCAGTTCGCCCGTCACGGTGCCTTGCGTCAGTTCCAGCCCCTCTTTTTTACGCACGGCGACGTCACTGCGGTCGTAAATAGCACATTCCGGATAACATGTTTGCAGGGCGTTGATTAACGCGGCGCGCTGATATTCTGCGCCCGCGCTTAACAACTGAAGCACCAGGAAGTTTCCGAAGCGATCGATCGTCACGCCCGGTAAACCGTCGGATTCTCCGGCGATTAAACGGTAGCTATCCAGCCCGTCACGTTTTGCCAGCCAGTCACGCCACTGCTGTGCCTGCTGTAAACGGCGGGTGAAGAAGGCGATATCGATGGATTCATCTTTATCGAAACTCCAGACGCGCGCGCGAATTTGCGAGGCGGGCGAGTATGCGCCGCGCGCTAACCATTTCCCCTGATGGTCAACAATATCAATGGTTTCACCGAGGCTTGCTTTGCCTTCCATACGGGCGACAGCGCCTGAAAAGACCCAGGGGTGGCGGCGCAGTAATGACTTCTCGCGCCCTTTGGCTAACACTAAACGTACACTCATAATTTGCTATTCTGTCTATTCAATGAATTGGCCGCCATTTTCCCGAGTTCAGTGGGGAATTGCAACGCGCCTGGCATGGATAAGGAGAATGAAGATGTCAAAAGTCTGCACTATTGCATGGGTTCACGGCACCGTACAGGGTGTCGGGTTTCGCTATAGCACCCAGCGCCAGGCAACCGATCTGGGGCTGACGGGGTATGCGCGTAACATGGACGACGGCAGCGTAGAGGTGCTTGCCTGCGGAGAGGCGGAGCAGGTTGAAAAGCTGATGGCGTGGTTAAAAGCGGGTGGGCCGCGCAGCGCCCGGGTTGAAAAGGTGTTGACGGAGCCTCACCAACCCGGACGGGAATACATGAATTTTGGGATTCGCTATTAAATGCACTTCACGGGTTTAGGCAGACCGGCAATTTTAGTCGCCTGCTTAGCCGGGCCTTTTGGGAACAGGCGATACAGGTAGCGACTGTTGCCTTTCTCTTCGCCAAATTTAGTGGCCATCGCCTTGACCAGCATTCTGATCGCGGGTGAGGTGTTGAATTCCAGGTAGAAATCCCGCACAAAACGCACCACTTCCCAGTGTTCCGGTGAAAGGGTGATGGACTCTTTTTCTGCAATTACTTCTGCCAGGGCTTCGCTCCACTGGCCGCTCTCTTTGAGATAACCGTCGTTATCGGTTTCGATCTCTTTACCGTTAAAGCTCAACATAGTCATTCACACGTCAGTCAACATACCCGGACAGTTTACCAAAAAACAAAGCCCCGCATAAGCGGGGCTTGATTGACAGCTTGCCGGGTTAATCGCGGCTGGCGAAGCCCAGGATGCTCAACAGGCTGACAAAGATGTTGTACAGCGACACGTACAGGCTCACGGTGGCGCGGATGTAGTTAGTCTCACCGCCGTGAATGATGTTGCTGGTTTCATACAGGATAGCGCCTGAAGAAATCAGGATAAACACTGCGCTGATCGCCAGGTGCAGCGCAGGCAGCTGCAGGAAGATGTTTGCTACCATCCCAACCAGAACGATGACGATACCCGCCATCAGCATCCCGCCCAGGAAGGACATGTCCTTACGCGTGGTCAGCACGTAAGCTGAGCAGCAGAAGAACACCAGCGCGGTACCGCCCAGCGCCATACCAATCACGTCACCCATGCCGGCGGACAGATAGGCATTCAGAATCGGCCCAAGAATGTAGCCCAGGAAGCCCGTAAAGGCGAAGGCGGACAAAATACCGACCGGCTTATCTGCGGTTTTGTAGGTCAGGAACATCAGACCATACATCCCGACCAGGGTCAGAATCAGACCCGGAGAAGGCAGCATCAATACGGTGCTCGCCGTCGCGGTAAGGGCAGAAAACGCCAGCGTGAGGCTGAGCATGAAATAGGTGTTGCGCAGCACTTTGTGTGTGCTGAGTAGCGATGTGCGGTCGCGTGAAGAACTTACAATACGATCCATGAGTCACTCTCTTATGACAGATGTAATTAACGGCAAGAATAGGAAACCCCGCGTCAGTCTCATAGTGGTTTTACCCATCTTTACTCAAGGCCTTAGGCCATCACGTCCGGAGTTTCTTTCATAAAAATGCTTTCTTGCAGTACGAATGTGTGTTTCGCCGAATTATTCAGATCAACCTCTTATAGGTTACTGAAAAATATTGCGTTATTTCACTTAGAGCGCTAAGAGTTATTCCGCATCGTCAAAAAACCAACAATAAGGCGAAGGAAATGAAAACATCATCACGCACGCATTTTACACGTTCTTTACTGACTGCGGGGATCCTGTGCGCAAGCGTACCGGCTCTGGCAGCCAGTGTGCCAGCAGGCACCGCGCTGGCAGAGAAACAGGAGCTGGTCAGAAATAATGGCAGTGAACCCGCCTCGCTCGACCCGCATAAAGTCGAAAGCGACGTCGAATTTAATATTATCAGTGATTTGTTCGAAGGTCTGGTGAGCGTCTCGCCTGAAGGCGTCATTCAGCCCCGGCTGGCGGAAAAATGGGAGAACAAAGACAACACCGTCTGGACCTTCCATTTACGCCCGGGGGCGACCTGGAGTGATGGCACCGCGATTACGGCACAGGATGTAGTGTGGAGCTGGCAACGTCTCGTCGATCCTAAAACGGCCTCGCCTTACGCCAGCTATCCCGGCAACATGCATATTGTGAACGCCGCCGATATTGCGCAAGGCAAAAAAGGGACCGATACCCTGGGCGTCAAGGCCGTCAACGACACGACGCTCGAAGTGACGCTGACCCAGCCCAACGCCGCCTTCCTGGCGATGCTGGCGCACCCGTCGCTGGTGCCGGTTGATAAGGTGCTGATTGGTCGATACGGTGAGAAGTGGACGCAGCCCGCCCATTTTGTCAGCAGCGGGGCGTATAAACTCACGCAATGGGTGGTGAACGAGCGCATTGTTGCAGAGCGCAATCCACGCTACTGGGATAATGCGCATACGGTCATCAATAAGGTCACCTGGCTGCCCATTACCTCTGAAGCCTCCGATGTGAACCGTTACAAAGCCGGTGAGATCGACATTGTTTACACGCTGCCGATTAACCAGTTCACTCAGCTGAAAAAAACGATGGGTCAGGAGCTGCATGTTTCCCCGCAGCTGGCGACCTATTATTACGAGTTCAACACTACGCGTCCGCCATTTAATGACCCGCGTGTACGCAAGGCGCTCAACCTGGCGCTCGATAAAGATATTATAGCTGACAAAGTGCTGGGGCAGGGGCAGCGCCCGGCGTGGCTTATCAGTCAGCCTGATATTGGCGGTGTCACGCTGAAAAAACCAGACTACGCCAGCTGGCCCATCGACAAGCGCATCGCAGAGGCGAAAAAACTGTTGAACGAAGCGGGATTCAACGAAAATCATCCGTTGAGTTTTAATCTGCTTTATAACACCTCGGAATCTCATCAGCGCATTGCGATTGCCGCAAGCTCCATGTGGAAGAAAAATCTTGGCGTGGAGGCGAAGCTGCAAAACCAGGAATGGAAAACCATGCTGGACACCATGCACACCCATAATTTCGATGCGGTGCGCTATGCCTGGATTGCCGATTACGACGATGCCGCAACTTTCCTGAATAACTTCCGTACTGGCGACAGTGAAAACACCAGCCAGTACAGCAACGCTGAGTACGATCGGGCACTGGTCGATGCCGCCAAAGCGAAAACCACCGCCGAACGCGGCGCATACTACCAGAAGGCGGAAGACATGCTGGCACGTGATGTCCCTGCGATCCCGGTTTATCACTACGTTCGTACGCATCTGGTGAAACCCTGGGTGGGTGGATTTACGCCAGACAAGCTGGGCTACTATTTCACCAAAGATATGTATATCAAAAAACACTAAGGCGTAACGTGCAGGATGTGTGTTGAGAAAATGGTCAACGCGTTGTCTTTTCAACCGATTAAACGCATTTTGGCTATTTTTAAAGCGAACGAATGCAATGAGTCTTTACAGCGCGCGGTGAGGTGTTTATAGTTCGCCTCACTTAGGAAGCGTGGCCGAGCGGTTGAAGGCACCGGTCTTGAAAACCGGCGACCCGAAAGGGTTCTAGAGTTCGAATCTCTACGCTTCCGCCAAATTTAAAAACCCTGCGATAGCAATATCGCAGGGTTTTTTGCTTTAAATTTGTCCATAAACGCCTGCGCGTAAATTTAGAAAAATTCCTGCTTTACAAGGCGCTAATAGATGTTTATAGTGCGCCTCACTTTGGAAGCGTGGCCGAGCGGTTGAAGGCACCGGTCTTGAAAACCGGCGACCCGAAAGGGTTCTAGAGTTCGAATCTCTACGCTTCCGCCAAATTCGAAAACCCTGCGATAGCAATATCGCAGGGTTTTTTCGTTTCTGGCCGGTTTAGTCGCGTATCACCTGCTGCAGGATCTTCAGCGCCTGATTGAACTGCGCTTCCGGGATGGTCAGCGGATAAAGGAAGCGGATCACGTTGCCGTATTGCCCGCAGGTCAGCAGCAATAAGCCCTGCTCAAGCGCTTTTTGCTGAATACGTTGTGCAATGGCAGCAGACGGCTCGCGCGTGCCGGGATCAAAAAATTCTGCGGCGATCATCGATCCCACGCCACGTACGGCGGCGAGCGCCGGGGTCGCACTTTTGATCTCCTCAAGCGTCGCTTGCAGCCGGTTTCCAAGCTGTTGCGCGCGGTCGCACAGCGCTTCATCATCGATAATCTTCAGCACCGCGTGCGCGGCGGCAACGGAGAGTGGGTTACCGGCATAGGTGCCTCCCAGACCGCCGGGTGCAGGCGCATCCATTATCTCGGCCTTGCCCACCACGCCGGATAATGGCATCCCGCCCGCCAGGCTTTTCGCCATCGTCATTAAATCGGGCTTATCCGCATAATGGTCCATGGCAAAAAGCTTACCGGTGCGGGCAAATCCGCTCTGGACTTCATCTGCAATCATCACTATCCCGTGCTCGTTACAGATGCGGCGAATCGCGGCCACCAGCTCTGGCGGCGCGACGTTAAAGCCACCTTCGCCCTGCACCGGTTCAAAAATGATGGCGGCAACCTGTTTGGCCTCAATGTCCGCCTTGAAAAGACGTTCGAGGGCCGTGATGGCATCCTGTGTCGTCACATTGTGCAGGTCTGACGGATAAGGCACATGGTAGACAGAGCCAGGGAAGGGGCCAAAGCCCAGCTTATACGGCGCGACTTTCCCGGTGAGTGCCATCGTCATATAGGTCCGACCGTGGAAACCGCCGCCAAACGCAATTACCCCCGGACGCCCGGTATGGGCGCGGGCAATTTTAATGGCGTTCTCTACCGCTTCCGCGCCGGTGGTGAAGAAAGCCGTTTTTGCCGGGCCCTGGATCGGCGCCAGCTCATTCAGCTTCTCGGCTAACGAGACATAGCTCTCGTACGGCACGATTTGATATGCCGTGTGGGTGAACTGGTTAAGCTGTTTTTCCACAGCAGCCACCAGCTCAGGGTGGCGATGGCCGGTGTTGAGGACGGCAATCCCGGCGGCAAAATCGATATATTTATTGCCTTCCACATCGGTCACCGTGGCGTTCTCTGCGGACTGGGCAAAGAAATTACACATCACGCCCACGCCGCGAGGGGTGGCTGACAAACGACGCTGATGAAATTCATTGTTGCTCATGTTAAAGACCCTTCTTAAAAAGCCAGTCGATGAAAGAGAATTACACGCCGAGACGGTCGCGCAGGCTGTAATACGCCGCGCCCATCGCCGTGAACGGAATACGCAGGCTACGCCCACCCGGGAAGGGGTAGTGCGGTAGTTTGGCGAAGGCATCAAACCGCTCAGCATCGCCGCGCAGCAGCTCCGAAATTAATTTTCCGGCCAGGTGGGTACAGGTCACTCCGTGTCCGCTGTAGCCCTGCATGTAATAGATATTTTTATCGAGGCGGCCAAACTGCGGCATGCGGGAGAGCGTCAGCAGGAAATTGCCGGTCCAGCGATAATCAATTTTGACCCCTTTAAGCTGCGGGAATGTTTTGAGCAGCTTGGGCATCACCAGCCGCTCAACATCCTCTGGATCGCGAGCGCCATATACCACGCCGCCGCCGTAAAGCAGGCGGTTGTCAGCGGTCAGGCGGTAATAGTCCAGCAGGTAATTACAGTCTTCCACGCAGTAGTTATTCGGGATGAGCGAGCGGGCAAGATCCGCCGGGAGTGGCGCGGTGGTCACCACCTGCGTCCCGCAGGGCATACTGCGCTTCGCGAGTTCAGGCTCGACCTTATCGCCCAGATAGGCGTTTCCGGCCACGATAACGTACCGTGCGGTCACCTGCCCGTGCGTCGTGCTGACCACGGCCGGGCTGGTATGCGCAATGCCGGTAACCGGAGATTGTTCATACACGCGGCCCCCGTTCAGGCGAATCGCGTTTGCCTCGCCGATGGCCAGATTAAGGGGATGAATATGCCCACCGCTGCGATCCAGCAGCGCGCCAGCATAGCGATCGCTGTCCACCTCGCGACGGATCGCACGGGCGTCGAGCAGCTCCAGTTGCGTATTGCCATAGCGCTCCCAGTTCTCTTTTTGCTCCTCCAGCGTCTCCAGTTGCTTGTGGTTGAGCGCCACGAACAGGCCGCCGGGCCGGTAGTCACACTCAATTCGGTAGCGCTCAATACGCTGGCGAATGATCTCTCCGCCCTCGAACATCATGCTGCCGAGCATGCGGGCAGCGTCAGGCCCGTACGTTTTCTCGATCACGTCGATATCGCGGCTGTAGGAGTTCACCAGTTGGCCGCCGTTACGGCCACTGGCGCCATAGCCGATGCGAGCGCCCTCCAGCAGCACCACATCAAAGCCCATTTCGGCAAGGTGCAGGGCGGAGGAGAGGCCCGTGTAGCCGCCGCCCACCACGCAGACGTCGCAGGTGATGGATTCGTTAAGCGAGGGGAAAGGTTCATACGCATTGGCGCTGGCGGCGTAATAGCTGGTGGTATGTTCGGTCATGATTAAGACTCCAGAGCGATCCAGATAGTTTTCAATTCGGTGAATTTTTCGAGGGCATGCAAGGACTTATCACGACCATTGCCGCTCTGCTTGTAGCCGCCGAACGGAACGGTCATATCCCCGTCGTTGTAGTTGTTCACAAAGACGGAACCTGCCTTTAGGCGGCGGCTCATGCGGTGCGCGCGGGAAAGATCGCGCGTCCACACCGCAGCACCCAGGCCGTAGTCGCTGTCATTAGCAAGGCGCAGCGCCTCTTCTTCGGTTTTGAAACGGATAACGACCAACACCGGCCCAAAGATCTCCTCGCGGCAGAGCGGGGACGCGGGATCAACATCCACGAAGATGGTGGGGCCTACGGCAGCGGGCCAGGGGTTTTTGCGTCCATCGATCAAAAGCGTGGCCTTTTGGCTGCCCTCGCGAATGAAGGTGTGGACCGCGTCGGCATGGCTATTGTCGATGAGCATGCCCATGGTGGTTTCGGGATCGAGTGGGTTTCCCGGCTGCCAGGCGCGGGCCTGGTCTTGTAAACGGCTGAGAAAGGCGTCGGCGATGCTCTCTTCCAGCAGCAGGCGAGTGCCGGCGATGCAGACCTGACCCTGGTTATAGAAGATACCCGCCGCCGTGGCGCTCACGGCCTTGTCCAGGTCCGGACAGTCGGCGAAGACGATATTGGCGCTCTTGCCACCGGCTTCCAGCCAGACACGCTTCATATTACTGTCACCCGCATCCTTGAGCAGTTGTTTGCCAGTGCGCGTGGAGCCGGTAAAGGTCATCACTTCCACGTCGGGATGTCGTGACAGCGCCTGGCCTGCTTCGTGACCCAGCCCCGTTACTACGTTCAGCACGCCGTCCGGCAGTCCGGCCTCTTTTGCCAGCGCTGCCAGTTTGAGGGCGGTCAGCGGCGATTTTTCCGACGGTTTAAGCACCACACTGTTGCCAGCGACCAGCGCCGGGCCCAGCTTCCAGCAGGCCAGCAGCAGAGGGAAATTCCACGGGACGATGGCGGCGACGACGCCAATCGGCTCGCGCACAATCATGGCCAGCTCGTGATGACCGGTAGGAGCGACTTCGCCATAGACTTTATCCGCCGCTTCGGCATACCAGCGAAGGGCGCGAGCGGCACCGGGAATATCATCGCGCAGGCTATGGCGTATGGGTTTGCCGGTATCAAGCGTTTCCAGCAGCGCCAGCTCTTCGCAGTGGCTCTCCATCAGCTCGGCCAACCTGTAGAGAACGGCTTTACGTTGCCCCGGTGACGCCTGCGACCAGTCGCCAGCATCGAATACGCGGCGCGCCGCCTGTACGGCGCGGTCAACGTCCGCTTTTTTACCCCGGGCGACATTAGCCAGGGTCTGCTGTGCGCCGGGATCGATCGTTTCAAAAGTCGAGCCGTCAGCGGCATTGCTGAATTCGCCATTAATAAATAGCCGTGTCTCAATGGCAATATGTCGGGCTTTATCCTGCCAGTAAGTCAGGTGCTGAAAATTCATATTCACTCCTTTCTTTCGCAATCAGATAAATAAAAACACGGCGGTTTTCGGGCAATACGAGGCCGTGAAGCATCCCGGGGATTAACCCGTTAAATGCCGGTAATGAGGCTTTTTTTAATTACGCTGGCAGAAGATTTCTTCCGCCAGCGAGACAGAATTTAGAACGTGGTGGGAGTGTGAGCACTGATAATGCGGCAGACGCCTGCCGAGGTATTGCTGAAGCTATGTGGAATGCCGGTATTAATGGCATAACTTTGCCCTGCAACCAGGTGATATATCTGTCCGTTTATCGTCAGCATAATTTCACCTTCCAGTATCGTGCCTATTTCCTCACCCTGATGTTTGATTCTCTCCCCGGTGGTGGTTCCAGGCTGGTAAGTTTCAAAAATCATCGCCAGCGTTCGGTTCGGATCTCCGTTGTGAACCAGCTTCATCGAAACGCCCTGACTGCCCATTTCGATAAGGTCTTCCTGATTAATAACCACCTGCGGTTGATCAGGTTTTTCCGGTTCCGAAAAGAATTCCGAGAGCGACAGCCCATAAACTTTCAACAGCTTTTGCAGCGTGCTAATGGCAGGACTGACTTTATCCTGCTCTATGGTGCTGATGGCACTGTGTGTCAAACCAGACAGTTCGGCGGCACGTCGCTGAGAGAGACCCAGTTGCTGGCGGATCTCTGACAAGCGTTTCCCTGGCGCCAGTCCGTCATCGCTCATAGTTGCATTTCCTTAACGGTAGTGGTCAAAGCCGCTGCTTCTCAGCAATATAGCCCTGACAGGCGGTGATAAAACCTTCGAACAACATACGCGACAGGGCATACTCGCTGCTGTTCCATTCCGGATGCCATTGAACGCCAAGGGCGAAAGGGTGGTCCTGTACGCTGACCGCTTCCACCAGCCCATCCGTCGAGCGAGCTTCCACGCGCAGCCGTGGACCGATTGTTCTGGCGCCTTGCCCGTGTAACGAGTTTACCCAAAATTTGTTACATCCAGGTATTAATTCAGCCAGCAATCCCCCTTCCTGCACCTGCACTTCATGCGAGGGGGCGTACTGCATCTCAACCGGCAGTTCAGGATCTTCGCGATGTTCCAGCAGATCGTTTTGCTCGAACAGGCGACGATACAGCGTCCCTCCGGTGGCGACAACCAGTTCCTGCAGCCCGCGGCAGATGGCGAAAATGGGGATGCGCCTTTCGAGTGCCGCGGTAATCAGCGCCATGCTCAGAAGATCACGCCCGGGATCGGCGTCAGGCTCATCGCCGTTTTCACCATAAAGGTGCGGCTGCACGTTGCTGGGACTTCCTGGCAGGTAAATCCCGTCGAGTTTCGGTAGCAACATTTCAAGTAACTCGGGTTCGGCCAGCGCGTGTGGCAACGCAATGGGCAACCCGCCAGCGTGAATAATGGCATTCAGGTACTTTTCTTGCAGGGTTTGGGTTTGATGACCCTTAAGCCTGTTCCTGCACATCACGACGCCAATGACTGGCTTGTACATTATATTTTCCATGATCGCCCTCACAAAGTGGACTAAATTTAGGCCGCTTCCGCCTATTAAACGGCCATTTCGTTCAATATTTTTTCAATCTAGCAGTGAGATCTGCCGTTTGCAAACTTAATTTAACATTTGACAAACAATTTGTTTGCATACAGATTCGATAGTGTGGACATTATATTTGACAGTCATGGTCAACGACCGGAAACCTAAAACGGTGGTATTTATGGAAACCAATATCGTAGAAGTTGAAAACTTTGCGCAGCAGTCAGAAGAGAGACGGGGCAGCGCATTCACGCAGGAAGTGAAGCGCTATCTGGAGCAATACCCGAACACCCAGTTTATTGATGTGCTCCTCACGGATCTGAACGGCTGCTTCCGTGGCAAGCGTATTCCGGTGGCCGGATTGAGCAAGCTTGAGAAAGGATGTTATTTCCCGGCATCGGTCTTCGCCATGGACATTCTTGGCAATGTCGTTGAAGAGGCGGGGTTAGGGCAGGATATGGGTGAACCGGACTGCACCTGCATACCGGTTCCCGGCACCTTAACACCGTCGGCCGCTGACCCGGAATACATTGGTCAGGTGCAGTTGACCATGGTCGATGAAGATGGCGCTCCCTTTGACGTTGAGCCGCGGAACGTACTTAACCGACTCTGGCAGCAGTTGCGCCAGCGCGGTCTGTTCCCCGTGGTAGCGGTAGAGCTGGAGTTCTATTTACTTGATCGTAAACGCGATGCTGAAGGGTTTCTCCAGCCGCCTTGCGCACCCGGTACCGACGTGCGTAACACCCAAAGCCAGGTCTATTCCGTTGATAACCTTAATCACTTCGCCGACGTGTTGAATGATATTGATGAGCTGGCGCAGCTGCAGCTGATCCCGGCAGACGGTGCTGTGGCAGAGGCCTCGCCGGGCCAGTTCGAGATCAACCTTCACCATACTGAAAACGTTCTGGATGCCTGCGATGATGCGCTGGCGTTGAAACGTCTTGTTCGTCTGATGGCGGAAAAACACAAAATGCACGCCACCTTTATGGCGAAGCCGTATGAAGAGTACGCTGGCAGCGGGATGCATATCCATATCAGCATGCAAAACCATAAAGGCGAAAACGTGCTGGCGGAGAAAGACGGCGAGGATTCCGCGTTGCTTAAACGCGTGCTGGCCGGAATGATCGACCTGATGCCTGCCTCGATGGCGCTGCTGGCTCCTAACGTTAACTCCTACCGTCGTTTCCAGCCGGGTATGTATGTGCCCACGCAGGCGTCCTGGGGACATAACAACCGGACCGTGGCCCTGCGTATTCCATGTGGCGATCGCCATAATCACCGCGTGGAATACCGTGTGGCGGGGGCTGATGCCAACCCCTATCTGGTGATGGCCGCTATTTTTGCCGGGATCCTGCATGGGCTGGACAACGATTTACCGTTGCAGGAAGAGGTAGAGGGTAACGGACTTGAGCAGGACGGTTTGCCGTTCCCGATTCGCCAGAGCGACGCGTTGTGGGAATTTATGCAAAACGATCACCTGCGCGAGTATCTGGGGGAACGTTTTTGCCACGTTTACCATGCCTGCAAGAATGATGAATTACTGCAGTTTGAGCGTCTTATCACAGAAACCGAAATTGAGTGGATGCTGAAAAACGCCTGATAACGTGCCCCGTTCGGGGCCAGTTTGTTTCATCTTATCAGTAGCATCATACGGTCTCGCGGAGCCTGGCCGAATAAATCGCTGGACGACCAGCCATTTCCCGAGTGTCGCGTTAAGGAGCGCAGGCGGCAACGGGGCTCTAGTTAACGACACGTGTGTGACGAGGAAATGAAATGATGCAAATGTTTACCTATCCGCAGGGCGAGGGAGGGTGTGTTGCCCCCCATCATGAATGCACACCAGAACGGGGCCGTAATAACCTTCACCCTTCCTCTTTATTGTCACCTCCCTTGCTAAGCAGGTTTGTCCCGAGGCTATTGACCCGACAGACCACCGTAAGCATGGGAGGGACGGTGTATGGCGACTAACACTTCTCTTCATGCTGCCACGCCTGCGGAAAAGCCCCGGCTGCGTAAATCACTGAAGCTGTGGCAGGTGGTGATGATGGGGCTGGCGTATCTGACGCCCATGACGGTTTTTGATACCTTTGGCATTGTCTCCGGGATCAGCAACGGTCACGTGCCTGCATCCTATCTGTTAGCGCTGGCGGGTGTCCTCTTTACCGCCATCAGCTACGGCAAGCTGGTGCGTCAGTTTCCGGAGGCCGGCTCGGCGTATACCTACGCTCAAAAATCAATAGGTCCACACGTTGGGTTTATGGTCGGCTGGTCTTCGCTGCTTGATTATCTCTTCCTGCCAATGATTAACGTGCTGCTGGCGAAGATCTATCTCTCTGCGATGTTCCCTGAGGTACCGCCGTGGATCTGGGTGGTGACTTTCGTCTCGATATTGACGCTGGCCAACCTTAAGAGTGTGAATCTGGTCGCCAACTTTAATACCCTGTTTGTGCTGGTTCAGGTGGCGATTATGGTGGTCTTTGTGGTCCTCGTCGTACAAGGACTGCATAAAGGGGAAGGGGTCGGCACCGTCTGGTCGCTACAGCCGTTCATCAGCCAGAACGCGCATCTGATCCCTATTATTACCGGCGCGACCATCGTCTGTTTTTCGTTCCTCGGTTTTGACGCCGTCACTACGCTGTCGGAAGAGACGCCGGATGCAGGGCGGGTGATCCCAAAAGCGATATTCCTCACCGCGCTGTACGGCGGGCTGATCTTTATCGTTGCCTCTTTCTTTATGCAGCTCTTTTTCCCGGATATCAGTCGTTTTAAGGATCCGGATGCCGCGCTGCCGGAAATTGCGTTGTACGTTGGCGGGAAGCTGTTCCAGTCCATTTTCCTTTGCACCACCTTCGTCAATACGCTGGCCTCGGGGCTGGCCTCCCACGCCAGCGTGTCGCGATTGCTGTACGTGATGGGGCGCGACAATGTCTTCCCGGAACGCGTGTTTGGCTATATCCACCCGAAATGGCGAACGCCGGCCCTGAACGTCATCATGGTGGGGGTGGTCGCCCTGTCGGCGCTGTTCTTTGATCTGGTGACCGCGACGGCATTGATTAACTTTGGCGCGCTGGTGGCGTTCACCTTCGTTAATCTGTCGGTGTTTAACCATTTCTGGCGACGCAAAGGGTACAACAAAACGTGGAAAGATCGTTTTCACTATCTGCTGCTGCCGCTTATTGGTGCGGTGACGGTCGGGGTGCTGTGGATCAATCTTGAGGCCACGTCACTGACGCTGGGTCTGGTGTGGGGAGCCGTGGGGATCCTTTATCTGACCTACCTGACCCGACGCTTCCGCAAACCGCCGCCGCAGTATCAGGCGGGCAAGGTTGAGCAGGCCTGGGATTCATAGCATCGGGCGGTGCGAGCGGCAGATTTATGACGCTCGCACCGCGCTGAATTTATTCCAGGCCCAGAGTGTACTGGGCAATTTTGAAGTAAATGATTAACCCGGTGCCATCAATCAGCGTGGCGATAAACGGGGCTGAAACAACGGCGGGATCGATGCCGCAACGCTTAAGTACCATCGGAATGACAGAGGAGACAATGGCGCTCCACAGAGTAATGCAAACCAGCGTCAGGCTGACAATCACCGTAATTTCAACGCCGATACCCATCATCCAGGCTCTGAAACAGCCCGCGAGGCCCATCGTGATGGCAATCATCATTGAGGTGGTCATCTCTTTACGCAGCACGCGACCGACATCTTTCAGCCCCACTTCCCCCAGCGCCATCGCACGCACCAGCGTGGAGGTGATCTGTGTTCCGCTGTTACCGCCCGTGCCAATCAGCAGCGGGATAAAGAACGCCAGCGCGATGGCAGATTCCAGGGCCTCTTCAAAATGTTGTAGTACCGTGCTGGTGTAAGCCTCAGCAACGAACAACAGCAACAACCAGACGGCACGCTTTTTCCACAGGCTGAACGCGCTGGTCTCCAGATAAGGTTTTTCGAGCGGCAGCGTGGCCCCCTGACGTTGCGCATCTTCCGTGGCATCATCTTCCAGTAGATGGGCAATTTCGCGTTCAGTCAGACAGCCGACCAGTTTGCCCTTATCCACCACCGGCACCACATCTGTGCCACTGTGAGCGAGGAGGGCGGCTACGTCGGCACGTTCATCGTCAGGTTTAACCTGTAAAAAGTGGGACACCATCAACGCTTTCAGCGGCTTTGCCGTATCCGGCTCCTGTAACAGTTTTCTGACGGCCACCATGCCGGCAAGACGGCCATTATCTTCAATAAAAAGATGCGCGGGAATATCATCATCTTTTAATTGTGCGAGGAATTTTTCACGCGCCAGTGCAACGCTGAATAAAGCATCCAGGGTAATGAAATCAACACACATATATTGCGCGATGGCGTTTTCGTTGAATTCAGCATTATGGTAATGCGCGGGAATATGAATAGTTTGAGACATGATAAAACTCCCTTTAGATTGAATAATCTCTCAGGGGCGAGCAAGACAGGGCATATCGAAGAGATCCCCACGTCCTGGGTTCAGCACTGTACACCGTATCCCGGAAGGGAAGTTATACTGACAAAGCCTTGATTCGACAGTGCCTGTTTTACCCTGTGTAGATTCTCTCGAATCCACCAGAGCGATAACGTGTATTTGTACAGGAGCCTCGCCATAACGAGATCGTTGTTTAGCGGGAGGAATAATACTGAAGTTTTTAAACGTTGCTTTAAAATAGATATCGCGTTGATGAAGTGTTTAGATAAAATTATTTTCGCGCAAGGTTGATGTGCCATTTAGGTCAGGTGATTTTAAATAGGTCTATTTATCTGTTTAACATGACGAGGTGGACATGGCGTGGTGGGATAGCGTGTTAAGCCATTTTGCGCTCTACCCGGTGCACCTGTTTGCACTGCTGTTTGCCGTGGCGTTCAGTAAATCCACGATGTTGATTTCATCGGTGCTGCCGCCTGCCTCGGTGATGTTGCTTGCGGGCATCAGCGTCAGCGTATCCGTCCTTCACCCTGTAATGACATGGGCCGCCGTGGTGCTGGGGGCGGCGACAGGCTCCGTGCTTAATTATCATATTGGTCAATTGATGGGTCAGACGCGGTTTGTTACCCGTCTGACCGAACGGCACGCCTCGACCTTCCTGCGGGTGCAGAATATGTTGCACAAAAACAGCGTGATGGCGATCTTCAGTTCACGTTTTCTCGCCGTGCTGCGCTATCTTGTGCCGCTGGCGGCGGGCATCCTTCGTCTTAATGCCGGAAAGGTTTACGTCATCAGCCTGCTTTCAGCCAGCCTCTGGGCAGGGATTTTTGTTGGGGCTGTGACCGGTTTTCACGCCTGGTAAAACACGGCTCTGTGTCGAACACGTCGCTTATCTTTTGCGCAATCTATCAGTTTGAGAAATACTTCCCGGAAATCCATCATCAATCTGTCACACTGGTTTTAACAATAACAACCTGAGGGATGAAGGATGAGAAAAGCAATACTGGCTCTGGCCGTGGCGGGAAGTGTCACAATGGTATCGGGTGTTCAGGCGCAGCCCGCGCCAGAGGGATACCAGTTACAGCAGGTTTTGATCATGAGTCGCCACAATCTGCGTGCGCCGCTGGGCAATAACGGCAGTGTTCTGGAACAGTCCACGCCAAACAAATGGCCCGAGTGGGAAGTACCCGGCGGGCAGTTAACCACCAAGGGCGGCATCCTGGAAGTGTATATGGGCCATTACATGCGTGAATGGCTGGCCGAGCAAGGGATGGTTACGACGGGAGAGTGCCCGCCACCTGAGGCGGTGTATGTATACGCTAACAGCCTGCAACGCACCGTTGCGACCGCGCAATTCTTTATCACCGGGGCCTTCCCGGGCTGTGATATTCCTGTTCATCACCAGGAAAAAATGGGCACCATGGACCCGACGTTTAACCCGGTGATCACCGACAACTCCCCCGAATTCCGCGAAAAAGCCTTGAAAGCCATGGAGTCGGAACGGCAGAAACTGCAGCTTAATGACAGCTTTAAGCTGCTGGAAAAGATGACGAATTACGCCGATTCCCCTTCCTGTAAAGAGAAAAAAGTGTGCGATTTAACGCAGGCGAAAGATACCTTTACGGCGGAATACGAGAAAGAGCCTGGCGTATCTGGCCCGCTGAAGGTGGGTAATTCGCTGGTGGATGCTTTTACGCTGCAATACTACGAAGGCTTCCCGATGGATCAGGTGGCCTGGGGGGAAATCAAAACCGATCAGCAGTGGCGCGTCCTGTCGAAGCTGAAAAACGGCTACCAGGACTCGCTATTTACCTCTACGGAAGTGGCGCAAAACGTGGCGAAACCGTTAGTGAAATACATTGATAACGCCTTAGTCACGGACCAGAGCAAAGCGGCAAAAATCACCCTGCTGACAGGGCACGATTCCAACATCGCCTCTCTGCTGACGGCACTGGAGTTTAAGCCGTATCAGCTGCACGATCAGCATGAACGTACGCCGATTGGCGGTAAAATTGTCTTCCAGCGCTGGCATGACAAAAATGCTAACCGCGATCTGATGAAAATTGAGTATGTTTATCAGAGCTCAGAGCAACTGCGTAATGCGGACGTGTTATCGCTGAAATCCCCGGCACAGCGCGTTACGCTGGAGCTGAAAGGTTGTCCTGTCGATACCAACGGATTCTGTCCTGTTGACCAGTTCAATACGGTAATGAATAACGCGGCGAAATAAGAAGAACCCCCGCTTCGGCGGGGGATTCGTTTAGACGTTTTTACGTTCGATGGTTTGCTCGCCCCAGAACAGCGAGTCTTTGTCCGTTTTGCCGAAGGCCAGCTCCAGGACTTCATCACTGCCTTCTTCCCAGATTTTTTCAGCCAGCTTTTCGTCATACTTCGCGACTTCAAAAATGGCTTCAGCAATTTCTGGCGAGGTATTACGTAAACTTGCCCATTCACCAACGTGATGCGCTTTAGATTCTTGACTTGGCATGAATGCCCTCCTTTTAAGGTTAGCCGTTCAGTTTTTTGGCGAGCTTCGCGACGTGTTCACCCTGATAGCGGGCGATAGCCAGCTCTTCCTGGCTTGGTTGACGCGATCCGTCACCGCCGGCAATGGTGGTTGCGCCGTAAGGCGTGCCGCCACGTACCTGTGAAACATCAAACAATTCTTGCGCACCGTAGCCGATAGGCACAATCACCATCCCATGATGGGCAAGGGTAGTCCAGGTTGAGGTGATCGTTTGTTCCTGCCCACCGCCGGTGCCGGTAGAACTAAATACACTGGCGAGTTTGCCGTACAGGGCACCTGATGCCCACAAGCCGCCCGTTTGATCCAGGAACGTACGCATTTGACCGGACATGTTGCCAAAACGTGTTGGTGTGCCGAAGATAATTGCGTCGTAATCGACCAGCTCCTGCGGCGTGGCCTGAGGCGCGTTCTGCGTTTTCCCCCCCGCTTTAAGGAACGCTTCCGCATTCATCGTTTCCGGTACGCGTTTTACGACCACTTCTACGCCGTCGACCTTATTTGCACCTTCCGCTACAGCGTGAGCCATGGTTTCAATGTGTCCATACATGGAATAATAGAGCACCAGAACTTTAGCCATCTTACGTTACTCCTCGTTGTGTATGTTCTGACAGCGAATCGCTGCGTTCTTTTAAAGATATGTCCTCACAGCGAGACTGCAACTTTCAAAGCCATTTAATTGATTTATAACAAAATAATCAGGCCAGGCCTTTGTAGCAAAATGAAACATTTTTACCGGTCGGTTTTTTGCGAAGTATAAGAGTGGCTTATGAATAAAGCGGCGTAGATCTCATGCAAATGGCTGATATCCTGTTGCAGAATATTACCGTTTACTGGCTGGTTGTCCTCATTCCACTAAGCTTATTTTCACGCGGCGCAGACAGGGGCACCCGCCCGGCGTCGTCAGGTGAAAGAATCCTCTTTTACTGAATGCAGTATGATGTCTAATGTTTAACACTCTGGAGGTTAGTGATGGCAAACCATCGTGGTGGCTCAGGTAACTTTGCTGAAGACCGTGACAGAGCATCAGAAGCAGGTCGTAAAGGTGGCCAGCAGAGCGGGGGTAATTTCAAAAATGACCCGCAGAGAGCATCAGAAGCTGGCAAAAAAGGGGGCAAAAACAGCCACGGGAGCAGCAAGAATTAATGTGCTGACTGCCCATTTCAGTGCGTAACGCCTGAAATCCCCCCAGCCGCCGGGTCTCCCGGCGGTTTTTTATATCTGCCACATTGAACTGTCCCGCGTTGCAACGCACACTAGAGGAATAACTTATTTCTTTGGTATCCCATGTCCGCATCACGCTATACCTTCTCCGTTAAGCCTCAGGAAGCGCTCCTGATTTTGATCACCATGTTCTGGGGCGGCACCTTCCTTGCCGTGCAATATGCCGTCACCCTGAGCGATCCCTTTTTCTTCGTTGGATTGCGCTTTGCCACGGCGGCGCTGGCGGTGGCTATTATCTCCGTTAACACCCTGAAGGGATTAACCCGCAAAGAGTTGGTCGCCGGGGTGGCGATTGGCATCGCCATTGCCATGGGCTACAGCCTGCAAACCTGGGGGCTACAGACCATTCCCAGCAGCAAATCGGCATTTATTACCGCAATGTATGTCCCCCTGGTGCCGCTTTTGCAGTGGCTATGCCTTGGCAGAATGCCGGGCCTGATGTCCTGCATCGGGATTGTTCTGGCCTTTACAGGGCTGGTTTTACTGGCAGGACCGGGTGATAACTTACTGGCGATGGGGCCCGGGGAGATCATCACCCTGATTGGCGCCGTAGCCATCGCGGCTGAAATTATTCTGATTAGCGCCTGGGCCGGAAAAGTCGACGTCAAACGCGTGACCGTCGTACAGCTGACCACCGCGTCGCTGGTGGCGTTTGCCGCCATGGTGCCGGCAGGTGAGCGAATTCCTGCGATGTCACCGGGGTTGATTATTGTCGCGCTGGGATTGGGTATTTTTAGCGCAATCATTCAGGTCACTATGAACTGGGCACAGCGCAGCGTTTCACCCACGCGCGCCACGGTTATTTATACGGGCGAACCGGTCTGGGCCGGTATTTTTGGTCGTCTGGCGGGGGAGCGTCTGCCTCTGCTGGCGCTGGTCGGTGCGGCGTTCATTATCATGGGCGTGCTGGTCAGCGAACTGAAGCTTAAAAAGCGCCGTCGAGCGGCGAAAGAGCAGCAAGGAGAGGGCGCATGACGCACGATATCGTCCCCACGCCCGGAAAACGTTCTCGCGCGGTTAGCGCCAAAAAACAGGCTATTTTGCGCGCTGCCCTGGACACCTTCTCGCAATTCGGCATTCATGGCACGCGTCTGGAACAGGTCGCGGAGCGTTCCGGCGTATCGAAAACCAACCTGCTCTACTACTATCCGTCCAAAGAGGCACTGTATGTCGCTGTGCTACAGCAAATTCTGGATATCTGGCTCGCGCCGCTAAAGGCGTTTCGGGAAGAGTTCGCGCCGCTGGTGGCGATTAAAGAGTACATCCGGCTCAAGCTTGAGGTGTCGCGAGATTATCCCCAGGCGTCAAAGCTCTTCTGTATGGAGATGCTGCAAGGCGCTCCGCTTTTGCAGGCCGAGTTGAGCGGTGATTTAAAGCAGTTGATCGAGGATAAGTCGGCGATTATTGCAGGCTGGGTGGCAAGCGGTAAACTGGCCCCCGTTGACCCCCATCATCTTATTTTTATGATTTGGGCCTCGACGCAACACTATGCGGATTTTGCCAGTCAGGTTGAAGCCGTGACCGGAAAAACGCTTCAGGACGAGGCGTTTTTCCAGAGTGCGGTGGACAACGTTCAGCGAATGATCATCGAAGGGATCCGCCTGCGTTAATTCCCCGGCGGAAGCGGGCAGCTCAAATCACCTTCTTCACACTGCATCAGTGAGGCGAGGTACGCTTCGCGCTCAACGGTTTTCTCGGTCATGCACTGGTTCGCAATCATAGGCTGAATACTGCCGCCTTCCGTGCCTGATGCGGCAAATGCACAGTCCGCATCGCGCAGGGTTATCCATGCCTGTTGGGCTTTTTTCAGCAGATCGCGCTGCGGTACGGCGGCGCGTTTCAGTACCGCCTGCCAGGTCTGATTCAGCTTCCGATCGGCGTTCTGGTACTGCAGCGCCGAACAGGTATTCAGCTCTGTCTGCGTACTGGCACTGGCGCATTCGTCCGCCAGTGCACTGGTGCTGAGCAGCAAGGCTGCTCCGGCAATCAATACGTGTTTCATGTTCTCACCCAATAAAAAAAGGCCCCGTTACCGGAGCCTTATTATCATAGCGTTAGCCGATTGTCATCAGGCTGGCGTTACCGCCTGCCGCAGCGGTATTCACGCTAAGCGAGTGTTCAACATAAAGCCGCTCCAGCAGCAGGTTCGTTTCGCCCCGGGCGAAGCCCTGAACCGAGACAATCGCCCCTTCACGGGCCGCAACCTGTTCGCACAGCTCCCGCAGCTGATCGGAGTCCCCGTGGTAAATCACGGCGTCGAAACGCTGGGTCGTTAACACATCGGGCTTCGCGAAATGGATCCGCGAGGTCACCTCTTTTGGCAACTGTTTGGCCAAATCGCGATGGAGGCCATCTTCTGCCCACAGCACTTCACAGCCCGTTGCCATCGCGGCAGCCAGCTGGATCAGCGCATCCTGTTCGTTGTCCGCCATGCACAATACGCGCTCGCGTGGCATCAGGGTCCAGGTATTGCGTTCACCCGTAGGACCTGGCAGCAGACGTTGCGTACCGGCCTGGGCCTGCTCCCCGTACTGATGGCACAGCGCAACCAGATCCGGACGTTTCTCTGCCCATTTGGTCAGCGCGTCCAGCGGCTGAGCGATCAGCGTTTTCAGCTGTGCATCGACCGGGTGTTCCGCATCCTGACGAGCCAGGGTCATCCCTAACGCATTCTCCGGACGATGTGCCAGCAGACGATAAAGATAGAGTGGGCCCCCGGCTTTTGGACCGGTGCCCGACAAGCCTTCGCCGCCAAACGGCTGCACACCGACCACGGCACCAACCATGTTACGGTTGACGTACAGGTTTCCGACTTTCGCACTGCCGGTCACCTGGGCGATGGTTTCGTCGATACGGGTATGAACGCCGAGCGTCAGGCCGTAGCCGGAGGCGTTAATGCTGTCGACCAGCGCACCCAGGTTGTTACGGTTGTAGCGCACCACGTGCAGTACCGGGCCGAACACCTCTTTTTTCAGCTCATCAAAGCTGTTCAGCTCAATCAGCGTTGGCGCAACAAAGGTGCCGCTGTTCCATTCGCGGGCATCTTCGCTGTTTTCACGCACGGCCTGGAAGACCGGACGACCTTTAGCGCGCATTGTTTGAATATGCTGTTCAATATTGGCTTTCGCCTCGGCGTCTATGACCGGACCGATGTCGGTAGTAAGGCGACCAGGGTTGCCCATCCGGCACTCTGCCATCGCGCCGCGCAGCATTTTCAGCGTGTGATCGGCGATATCATCCTGCAGGCAAAGCACGCGCAGGGCGGAGCAGCGCTGACCCGCGCTGTCAAAGGCGGAGGCCAGCACATCGACCACCACCTGTTCAGTCAACGCAGAGGAGTCGACGATCATGGCGTTCATGCCGCCGGTTTCGGCAATCAGCGGTGTCGGACGACCCTGTGGATCAAGACGCGTGGCTATATTGCGCTGTAACAGTGTGGCGACCTCGGTAGAGCCGGTAAACATGACGCCGCGTACGCGGTTATCCCCCGTCAGCTTCGCCCCTACCGTTTCTCCCCGGCCCGGCAGCAGCTGAACCACGCCCGCAGGGACACCGGCTTCACGCAGGATGGCGATCCCCTGGGCTGCAATCAGCGGCGTCTGCTCAGCAGGTTTCGCCAGTACGCTGTTGCCAGCGGCCAGCGCGGCTGCAATTTGACCGGTGAAAATAGCCAGTGGGAAGTTCCACGGGCTGATACAAACCACAGGCCCGAGCGGGCGGTGAGTCTCATTATCAAAGTCGTGGCGAACCTGACCCGCGTAGTAATGCAGGAAATCGACCGCTTCACGTACTTCGGCAATCGCGTTGCTGAAGGTTTTGCCGGCTTCACGTACCAGGATGCCGATCAGCTGTTGCATCTGATCTTCCATCAGAATCGCCGCACGTTCCAGGATGGCGGCGCGCTCCTGTGGCGGGGTGGCAAACCAGATCGGCGCGTTATTTACCGCACTGTCCAGGGCTTGCTCGACCTCGCTCTCGCTCGCTTCACGCACGTAACCGACGACATCTTTCGGCTCTGCCGGGTTAACCACCGGCTGCATTTCGCCTGCCTCAACCGGATGCTCCAGCATCGGTTTGGCCTGCCATTTTTGCAGGGCGCTGTTCAGCAGAGCAGAGGAGAGGGAGGCCAGGCGATGTTCGTTCGCCAGATCCAGACCGGCAGAGTTGACGCGATCGCTGCCGTATAGCGCACGTGGCAGAGGGATTTTCGGGTGAGGCAGACCGATCTGACCTTCCTGTGCCGCCAGTTTTTCCACGGCCTGCACGGGATCTGCAACCAGCTCATCCAGCGGCAGCGTGTTGTCCGCAATGCGGTTGACGAAGGAGGTGTTCGCACCGTTTTCCAGCAGACGGCGTACCAGGTAGGCCAGCAGCGTTTCGTGGGTGCCCACCGGAGCATAGATTCGACAAGGGCGATTCAGCTTGCCCTCAGACACTTTGCCGGTGACCTGTTCGTACAGAGGTTCACCCATACCATGCAGACACTGGAATTCGTATTGACCCGGGTAATAGTTCTGTCCGGCGAGGCTATAAATCGCGGCCAGGGTGTGGGCGTTATGGGTAGCAAACTGTGGGTAGATCAGGTTAGGGACCGCCAGCAGTTTTTTCGCGCAGGCCAGGTATGAAACGTCGGTAAAGACCTTACGGGTATAGACCGGATAACCTTCCAGCCCTTCCATCTGGGCGCGTTTAATTTCGCTGTCCCAGTACGCGCCTTTCACCAGTCGGATCATCAGACGGCGGCGGCTGCGGGAGGCCAGGTCGATCAGCGAGTCGATAACAAACGGACAGCGCTTCATGTACGCCTGGATAACAAAACCGATTCCGTTCCAGCCCGCCAGCTCTGTCTCGAAGCAGAGTTTTTCCAGCAGATCGAGAGAGATCTCCAGACGGTCGGCCTCTTCGGCATCGATGTTAATCCCGATATCATACTGACGCGCCAGAAGGGTGAGGGATTTCAGGCGCGGATAGAGTTCGTCCATCACGCGGTCGTACTGCGCGCGGCTGTATCGCGGGTGCAAAGCCGACAGCTTAATAGAAATACCCGGGCCTTCATAAATCCCGCGGCCGTTCGAGGCTTTACCAATGGCGTGGATGGCCTGCTGATAAGAAACCATATACGCCTGTGCGTCTGCGGCGGTTAAGGCTGCTTCTCCCAGCATGTCGTACGAGTAGCGGAACCCTTTGTCTTCAAGCTTGCGGGCGTTTGCCAGCGCTTCAGCGATGGTCTCGCCGGTCACGAACTGTTCGCCCATCAGGCGCATCGCCATATCCACGCCTTTGCGGATCAGCGGTTCGCCACCTTTACCGATAATACGGCTCAGGGAGCGGGAAAGGCTGGCTTCGTTGTGCGTCGACACCAGCCTGCCGGTAAAGAGCAGACCCCAGGTCGCAGCATTCACAAACAGAGACGGGCTGCGGCCAATGTGCGACTGCCAGTTTCCGTTGCTGATTTTGTCGCGGATTAGCGCGTCACGGGTGGCTTTATCGGGAATACGCAGCAGCGCTTCGGCCAGACACATCAGCGCTACGCCTTCCTGCGAGGAGAGCGAAAACTCCTGAAGCAAGCTCTGCACCATGCCGGCGCGGCCTGAGGCCGTTTTTTGATGACGTAATTTATCGGCCAGCTGCCAGGCGAGCTTGTGTGCCTGCTCAGCGATCGGTTCCGGCAGACGGGCCTGCTCAAGGAGCATAGGGACGGCATCGGTTTCTGCACGACGCCAGGCCGCGGTAATGGCCGCGCGGCTTACCGACTGCGGCAAAATATGTTCCGCGAAATCGAGGAACGGCTGATGGTTTTCCTCGATAACCGGGGTGGTCTCGTCGCTTTCATTTGCGGCGCCCGCCAGCAGGGCAGGGAGTTCCGGCAAGCCCTCTTCGTTTTCCAGTCTTTCCAGATAATTAAAGATGGCCTGCTTAATGAGCCAGTGCGGTGTGCGGTCAATGCGCGAGGCGGCGTTTTTAATCCGTTCGCGGGTCGCATCGTCAAGCTTAACGCCCATGGTGGTCGTTGCCATGCCAAAACTCCTGTTGTTCATTATTCAGTTTCGTTCGTTAGCGAGAAATATCCACCATGTTGCAACTTTGTGCAACCGTGTTAAGTGTGACCTGGTCTGCAAGCTGAAAAATGAATGGATTGTTAATGATTAGTAAGCTGGGAATAGCGGGGCGTATCTCTTTCGCAGGCCAGATTTCATGCGGGACTTAACACTTTTAAAAGGTGCAACCCGCAAAAACGTGAGCGAGTGCAACCTATAGGAAAGACGTATAAAACCAGGGATGAATTTGATGTAAATGCAGTGTTAAATCGTTTGTGAAAGGGAAGCGTATACGGCAGGATACGCCCGCCCAGCAGAAACACACATAACATCACCACGTTCCGGTGACTGAATAACAAGGCAACCCGGATGGTTGTCGCTCGATAATTTGGAGAGTTTAAATGGCGATTAGCACACCGATGCTGGTGACATTTCTCGTTTATATATTTGGCATGATCCTGATAGGGTTTTTGGCATGGCGTTCAACGAAGAACTTTGATGATTACATTCTTGGCGGGCGCAGCTTAGGGCCCTTTGTGACCGCACTGTCGGCGGGTGCCTCAGACATGAGCGGCTGGCTGTTGATGGGGTTGCCCGGCGCGATTTTTATCTCCGGGATTTCCGAAAGCTGGATCGCCATTGGTCTCACTCTGGGGGCCTGGATTAACTGGAAACTGGTGGCAGGACGACTGCGCGTCCATACCGAAGTCAATAACAACGCGCTGACGCTGCCGGACTACTTTACCGGTCGCTTTGAAGATAACAGCCGCATCCTGCGCATTATCTCCGCGCTGGTTATTCTGCTGTTCTTCACCATCTACTGTGCCTCCGGCATTGTGGCGGGGGCGCGCCTGTTTGAAAGCACCTTCGGCATGAGCTATGAAACGGCACTGTGGGCCGGCGCAGCCGCGACGATTCTTTATACCTTCGTGGGGGGATTCCTGGCGGTCAGCTGGACCGATACCGTGCAGGCGAGCCTGATGATTTTCGCGCTGATCCTTACCCCGGTGATTGTCATTATAACCGTGGGCGGGTTTGGTGATTCGCTGGAAGTGATCAAGCAAAAGAGCATCGAAAACGTCGATATGCTGAAAGGCCTTAACTTTGTCGCGATTGTCTCGCTGATGGGCTGGGGTCTGGGCTATTTTGGCCAGCCGCATATTCTGGCGCGTTTCATGGCGGCGGATTCTCACCATACTATCGTGCATGCCCGTCGTATCAGCATGACCTGGATGATCCTCTGTCTTGCCGGGGCCTGTTCCGTAGGTTTCTTCGGGATTGCTTTCTTCTCCGATAATCCTGCCCTGGCGGGAGCGGTGAATCAGAACGCCGAGCGCGTGTTTATCGAGCTGGCGCAGATCCTCTTTAACCCATGGATTGCCGGTATCCTGTTGTCCGCTATTCTGGCGGCAGTGATGTCCACGCTGAGCTGCCAGCTGCTGGTCTGTTCCAGCGCCATCACTGAAGACTTGTATAAAGCCTTCCTGCGTAAAGACGCGAGCCAGAAAGAGCTGGTCTGGGTGGGCCGCTTCATGGTGCTGGTGGTAGCACTGGTCTCCATCGCGCTTGCCGCGAACCCGGAGAACCGTGTGCTGGGTCTGGTGAGCTATGCCTGGGCAGGATTCGGTGCTGCCTTTGGGCCAGTGGTGCTCTTCTCCGTGCTGTGGTCCCGTATGACGCGTAATGGCGCCCTGGCGGGTATGATCATCGGTGCGGTGACGGTCATCGTCTGGAAACAGTTCGCCTGGCTAGGTCTGTATGAAATCATCCCGGGCTTTATCTTCGGCAGCCTCGGGATTGTACTCTTTAGCCTGATGGATAAAGCCCCGTCTGCGTCCATGCAAAAACGCTTCGCCGAAGCGGATGCGCATTACCATACGGCAGCACCGTCAAAACTGCAGGCTGAATAATCCTCTTCTCTTTTCCCCTCTCTGTCCGGAGAGGGGAATTGCTTGCCAAAGTGCTTTTTTTACGCTCATATCGCTGTGCTTAAAACAATGAGGATAGCGAAAAATGACAATCAAAACAGGGCTGATGGCCGCCACACTCTTCATGCTGGCAGGCTGTACGGCACCCTCGCACACTACGCCTGACACTACGCCTGACACTACCTGCAAAGCTGAAAACCAGATGCAGCAAACGACCCTCTTTTTTGGCCTGAACCGACCCGCAGGGGCACCAATCACCGGCCAGGAGTGGCAGCAGTTTGTCGATCGGGATGTGACGCCGCGTTTTCGGGACGGTTTAACGGTCTTTGAAGCGCGCGGGCAATGGCTGGGAAATGACGGCACAATCGCGCGTGAGCCGAGCAAGGCGCTGATGTTGATTCACGCAAAGGATGCTGAGAGCGAGAAGAGTATCGACGCGCTACGCGGGATCTATAAATCACGCTTTGCGCAGGAGTCAGTAATGCGTGTTGACCAGCCGGTCTGCGTGCAGTTCTGATTTTTCATGCCGGGTCGTGCTCCGCTTACCCGGCCTGACAGAACAGGCCGCGCAGGCGGAGCACACCTGGTTACAGCACCAGCCCCGCAAAGCTGGCAGACAGCAAGCTGACCAGCGTCGCGCCATACACCAGACGCAAACCAAAGCGAGAGACAACGTTGCCCTGTTTTTCGTTCAGTCCTTTAATGGCGCCCGCCACGATGCCAATCGACGCAAAATTGGCAAACGAAACCAGGAAGACGGACAGAATGCCCAGACCGCGTGGCGTCATCTGACCGGCAATTTTTTGCAGTTCGATCATCGCGACGAATTCATTAGCGACCAGTTTGGTGGCCATAATACTGCCCGCGTTTAATGCATCGCTCAGCGGAATGCCAATCAACCACGCCAGCGGATAAAAGACATAGCCCAGGATCTGCTGGAAGCTCATGCCAAACAGGGTGGAGAAGAGGGCATTGACGGCGCTAATAATGGCAATAAAGCCAATCAACATCGCCATAATAATCATCGCAACTTTAAAACCGGCCAGAATATATTCCCCGAGCATCTCAAAGAAACTCTGCGATTCATGCAGCTTCTCCAGTTTGATCTCAGGTTCTGCTTCCGGACGGGCGGGATTGATGACCGACAGAATAATAAAGGTGCTGAACATATTGAGAATGAGCGCCGCGACAACATAACGGGCATCCAGCATCGTCATATATGCCCCGACGATCGACAGTGAAACCGTGGACATCGCCGTTGCTGCCATGGTGAACAGACGACGCGAAGAGAGTTCGCCAAGTACGCCCTTGTAAGCAATAAAGTTTTCCGACTGCCCGAGAATCAGTGAACTGACCGCATTAAAGGATTCCAGCTTGCCCATACCGTTGAGTTTTGACAGTAAGGTTCCGATAAGGCGAATAAAAATCGGCAGGATGCGCCAGTGTTGCAGAATACCGATCAGCGCCGAGATAAAGATGATGGGACAGAGTACGCCAAGGAATATAAACGCTAATCCTTTTTCTGCCATGCCACCAAAGACAAAGTTAGTGCCTTCTGCGGCGAATTTCAGCAATGACTCAAAGAAGCCGGACACATATTTAATGACTGACAGGCCGCTTTCCGCATGAAGGAAAAAGAAGGCCAGCGCCATTTCGATGACAAGGAGCTGTAAAACAAAACGCAGACGAATTTTACGACGGTCAAAACTGACCAGCCAGGCGAGGGCGAGAATAATCACCACTGCCAGCAGGAAATGGACAATGTTAAACATAATTTTATTCAGTTGGTTTGCAAAGCGCCTATTTAGCCATAGCCACGCATCAGCGTAAACGGGCATTTACGTTATAAGTTATAAACATATAAATTACTTGCGTAACTATTAACACGCGAGGGGTTTACATCTGCTCATCAAAACGTAACACATTTTGCTTGTGTTTCTTCTTGCCGTAATGATAATCACTATCACAAGAATTTACCTTTCTTTGCATCAGTTGACCGCGATTAACATTTAAGGTGTCGGCATGTTTGTTCCATTTCTCATTATGTTACGTGAAGGCCTTGAAGCGGCCTTAATCGTCAGCCTGATCGCCAGCTATTTAAAGCGTACCCAACGAGGGCGCTGGATTGGGGTGATGTGGATTGGCGTGTTGCTTGCTGCCGCGCTTTGCCTGGGCCTGGGCATTCTCATTAACGAAACCACCGGTGAGTTTCCACAGAAAGAGCAGGAGTTGTTCGAGGGCATCGTGGCGGTGATTGCGGTAGTGATCCTCACCTGGATGGTGTTCTGGATGCGTAAGGTGTCACGTAACGTGAAGGTGCAGCTGGAGCAGGCGGTTGATACTGCCCTGCAAAAAGGCAATCACCACGGCTGGGCGTTGATTTTGATGGTCTTCTTTGCCGTGGCGCGTGAAGGGCTGGAGTCGGTCTTCTTCCTGCTGGCGGCTTTCCAGCAGGACGTGGGGATCTGGCCGCCGCTGGGCGCGATGCTGGGTCTGGCCACCGCCGTGGTTCTCGGTTTTATGCTCTACTGGGGCGGGATTCGCCTGAATCTGGGCGCTTTTTTCAAATGGACAAGTTTGTTCATTCTGCTGGTGGCCGCAGGGCTGGCGGCTGGTGCCATCCGGGCTTTCCACGAAGCGGGTCTGTGGAACCATTTCCAGGACGTCGCCTTTGACCTGAGTAATATTCTCTCCACTCACTCTCTGACCGGCACCTTACTTGAAGGGATCTTCGGCTATCAGGAGACCCCAAGCGTCAGCGAAGTGGCGATGTACTTTATTTATCTGATTCCGGCGCTGGCGCTGTTCTTTATGCCATCGCGCCCCAGCGCTCAGCCGTCGCGTACTGCGCCCTGAAGTGCAACGTATCGTGTGACAACATACTTTTTAAAAGGGAAGAGTCATGGCAATTCAATTTCGTCGTAGTGCGTTACAGGTGAGTGTAGCGGCGCTGTTTGCGTCTGCTTTTTCCGTTCAGGCGGCGGATGTTCCTCAGGTTAAGGTGACCGTGAACGATAAACAGTGTGAGCCGATGACCATCACGGTTAACAGCGGCAAAACTCAGTTCATTATTCAAAACCACAGCCAGAAGGCGCTGGAGTGGGAGATCCTGAAAGGCGTAATGGTGGTGGAAGAGCGCGAAAACATCGCGCCTGGCTTTAGCCAGAAAATGACCGCTAACCTGCAGCCGGGCGAATATGACATGACCTGCGGCCTGCTGACCAACCCGAAAGGGAAATTGATCGTGAAAGGTGAAGCCACGGGCGATGCCGCTAAGGGCGAAGCGTTGTTAAGCCTGGGTGACGCCATCACCGCCTATAAAGCCTACGTCACCAAAGAGACGGCCGATCTGGTTACCCGGACCAAAGCCTTTACCGACGCGGTGAAAGCCGGTGATATCGAGAAAGCGAAATCCCTGTATGCGCCAACGCGTCAGCATTATGAGCGTATCGAGCCTATTGCGGAGCTGTTCTCCGATCTGGATGGCAGCATTGACGCCCGTGAAGATGATTACGAGCAAAAAGCCGCCGACCCGAAATTTACCGGCTTCCACCGTCTGGAAAAAGCCCTGTTTGGCGATAACTCCACCAAAGGGATGGAGAAATATGCCGATCAGCTGAACAGCGATGTGCTTGAGCTGCAAAAACGCATCAGTGAACTGGCCTTCCCGCCGTCAAAAGTCGTGGGTGGCGCTGCCGGTCTGATTGAAGAAGTTGCTGCCAGTAAGATCAGTGGAGAAGAAGATCGCTACAGCCACACCGATCTGTGGGACTTCCAGGCTAACGTCGAAGGCGCACAGAAGATTGTGGATCTGCTGCGTCCGCAGTTGCAAAAAGACAACAGCGAACTGCTGGCAAAAGTGGATGCCAACTTCAAAAAAGTGACCACTATTCTGGCGAAGTATCGTACCAAAGAGGGTTACGAAACCTATGACAAGCTGACCGATGCCGATCGTAACGCGCTGAAAGGCCCGATTACGACGCTGGCAGAAGATTTAGCGCAGCTGCGTGGCGTTCTCGGCCTGGATTAAGATATTTATGAATAAGCATGACGATTATGACGTTGCTGAGCCTTCACGACGTCGTTTACTGAAAGGGGTGGGGGCGCTTGGCGGCGCGCTCGCCCTGGCGGGGGGATGCCCGGTGGCGCATGCGGCAAAACCGCAAAGCGCGCCGGGAACCCTGTCGCCCAATGCCCGTATGGAAACCCAACCCTTTTACGGTGAGCATCAGGCAGGGATTTTAACCCCACAGCAGGCTGCCATGATGGTGGTGGCATTCGATTCGCTGGCCAGCGACAGGGCAGAGCTGGAACGTCTGTTCCGTCTGCTGACCCAACGTATTGTCTTTCTTACCACCGGCGGCCCGGCGCCCGACACGCCGAATCCTCGGATGCCGCCGATGGACTCCGGTATTCTCGGATCGTACATCTCCCCGGACAACCTGACGGTAACCCTTTCCGTTGGGGAGTCGCTGTTTGATGCCCGATACGGCCTGGAAAAACAGAAGCCGAAAACGCTGCAAAAAATGACCCGTTTTCCTAATGATTCTCTGGACGCGGCGCTGTGCCATGGCGATATTCTGCTGCAGATTTGCGCTAACACCCAGGATACGGTCATTCATACGCTGCGCGATATTATCAAGCACACGCCAGATTTACTGAGCGTGCGCTGGAAGCGGGAAGGGTTCATCTCCGATCACGCGGCGCGCAGCCAGGGTAAAGAGACGCCGGTAAACCTGCTCGGCTTCAAAGATGGCACCGCCAATCCGGACAGCCGGGATGCCGCATTAATGAAAAACGTGGTCTGGACCACCGCTGACCAGGGCGAACCGGCCTGGACGCTGGGCGGCACCTATCAGGCCGTGCGTATCATTCAGTTCCACGTCGAGTTTTGGGACAGAACGCCGCTCAAAGAGCAGCAGACCATTTTTGGTCGTGATAAGCAAAGCGGCGCGCCGCTGGGCATGAAGCACGAGCATGATGTGCCCGATTACGCCAGCGATCCCGACGGGGAGACGATCGCGCTGGACAGCCATATTCGTCTGGCGAACCCGCGTACGCCGGAAACCCAGTCGAGCCTGATGATGCGTCGCGGCTACAGTTATTCGCTGGGGGTCACGAATTCCGGCCAGCTGGATATGGGGCTGCTGTTTGTCTGCTATCAGCACGATCTGGAAAAGGGATTTTTAACCGTGCAGAAACGGCTGAACGGCGAAGCGCTGGAAGAGTATGTTAAGCCCATCGGCGGCGGCTACTTCTTTGCCGTACCGGGCGTACGCAAACCAGGCGATTTCCTCGCCCAGGGGCTTTTCGAAACCTAAAAAATATCCTCGCGATACGTCGCGGGGATATCATTTTTTTGTATGTCTATCTCTCTGTTATATTTCTGTAATATTCCTGTATGACACTGATTTTCAGTCGATGAACGCCTGTCAGGTTGCGCTCAGGTAAAATAAATGTTGCATTTATGATAATTCCTGATGTACTTACTGTATGACAGCGGTAGTTCCCGGCAGTGATGCTTATCACAATGGAGATCGCGAATGGTTGGGTCCTGTACTGGACATAAGAAACGTCATAACCGCACCACCCAGCGCGGAGGCTCTGACTCCGGCAGCGATTTCTTCACCACTAAATTCTCCCCTTTGACACAAAAACCTGACGTTCCCGACGGGCTGAGCGGCGCGCATAGCTGTTCTGTTTCGTCATCCAAAAAGGCAAGCAATGGCTTAGAAGGAAGCCAACCCGCAGATGTTCGTTTGCATGATCGCGCCGCGAAGAGTGGTGCGTGTGATGAATTCCAACAACTCAAGGTGCTATCCATGGGAAGACAAAAAGCAGTGATCAAAGCTCGTCGTGAAGCAAAACGTGTGCTGAGACGGGATTCACGAAGCCATAAACAGCGTGAAGAAGAATCGGTCACCTCGCTTGTGCAGATGAGTGGCGTAGAAGCAATTGGCATGGCGCGGGACAGCCGTGATAACTCCCCAATCGCAGCGCGTAATGAAGCTCAGGCGCACTACCTGAATGCTATCGAGAGTAAACAGCTGATCTTCGCAACCGGCGAAGCCGGGTGCGGAAAAACGTGGATAAGTGCTGCCAAAGCGGCAGAGGCGCTGATTCATAAGGATGTGGACAGAATCATTGTCACCCGTCCGGTATTGCAGGCCGATGAAGATCTCGGTTTCTTGCCCGGCGATATCTCAGAGAAGTTCGCCCCCTATTTCAGACCGGTGTACGACGTGCTGGTGAAACGACTGGGCGCTTCTTTTATGCAATACTGCCTGCGGCCAGAGATTGGCAAGGTGGAAATCGCGCCGTTCGCCTATATGCGCGGACGTACATTTGAAAATGCGGTCGTCATTCTCGACGAGGCTCAGAATGTGACTGCTGCGCAAATGAAGATGTTTTTAACGCGCCTCGGGGAAAACGTGACCGTGATTGTGAATGGGGATATTACCCAGTGCGATCTGCCGTCGGGGGTCAAATCCGGCCTGAGCGATGCTATGTCACGTTTCGTTGAAGACGATATGGTTGGCGTGGTGCGTTTCACCAAAGACGACTGTGTCCGCTCGGCGCTCTGCCAGCGAGCGTTGAACGCCTATTACTGATATTGTGCCGCCATCAAGGCCCGGGAAACCGGGCTTTGTTTTTTGCTTAGACGCCGTGCTTCGGATCGGAAGCATATTTAGCAATCGCCTGATTGGCGAACTCACTCCATCTTGCCGATAAAATACCAAAGCCTGTGCAAAGAAAGGCCGCAAACCACAGCCAGGGGAAGGGGTATTTTTCGAAAAAGAAGGCAACAAAAATAAATCCAGTTAAACCCACCGCTAAGCTGAGGCACGTGTTATAAACGGCTTTCTCTTTATTGACTCGTTGAACATCTTCAATACGCCCTTTTCTTTTTCCGTTGAGCGAAAGCTGTTTCGCTTCTTTAATGGCCACGTTGGTTTTCTTAATGGTCCAAAGTGAGCCAATCGCGGTAAACAGACATAAACCAAAAAAGGCCTGAGACAGGGCTTTATCAAATCCGCCGTGAAAAAAGGCGACCAGCGCGGCTGCCGCAGAACCGCCAAAAAGCAGAATCGTCTTTACCCACGCATCTTTCGCCAGTTTGGCATGCTGAGCTTTGACGGATTCCGCAAGCTGGCTGTTCACTTTTTTGTTCGCATGCAAAATGATGGCGAAGACGATCGCTACCAGGGCTAATGTGATGATCTTGGCGGTCTGGCTTTGGAAAAATGCGTCCATGAGTTCTCCTTATAAAAAATGACATGACGTCGCTGGAATATCGGCTGGTTAGCGTATTTCCTTTATGACTTTTGACAATGAGTATAAGAGCGGCATGTGGTGGGGATGAAAAAAGGGCGAAAAAAAAGCCCGCACTTTCATGCGGGCTCTTCTTTAAAGATGGCGGTGAGAGAGGGGTTCGAACCCTCGATACGTTGCCGTATACACACTTTCCAGGCGTGCTCCTTCAGCCACTCGGACACCTCACCGTATTGTTTTGCTGCCTGACCGCGTAGGGGGCAACGGGGCGCTACTATAGGGAGTTGCGCGAAAGCGGTCAAGCAGATTTTATCGCTGTACGCCTGTTCGGTTAAGCAATAATCATCCTCCGGACGTTCAGCGCCAGCAAGAGCCGGCTCAGCGCTGCGAATCGAGCACTTCGTGGTTTTGTACCACCTCTTGCGCTTTGCTGTAGCTTTCGATCAACAACTGGTACGCCGGGAAAATATGGGTATAAACATCGGCCCACTCCGCCGCATCGGCGCGATTCCAGCTACGCTGAATTTCCGAGGCAACCGCAGCCGTATCCATCGGTACAACGCCTGCCTGTACCACACGGGCCAGGGTAATTTCCTGCGCCATTTTGCTGTAAGTACCCGAGGCATCAATCACCGCAAACACTTTATAACCATCGGCGACGGCGCTGATAGAGGGAAATGCCATGCAAACGCTGGTGATGGTTCCCGCGATTATCAGCGTCCGACGCCCGGTGGCCTTTACCGCCGCCACAAATTCTGGATTATCCCAGGCATTAATTTCCCCTTTACGCGCCACATACTGCGCATGGGGGGCATTGGCGTGGATCTCCGGAATTAAGGGACCGTTCGGACCTTGTGGCACCGACGCGGTGGTGATCACCGGGATATTGGCAAGCCGGGCGATTTTGGCCAGGGCTGTCGCGCGAGCACGCAGTTCTGGCATCGGCATATCGCCAACGGTCTGAAACAGGCCGCTCTGGTGATCGATAAGCAGCATCACCGCATCATTCGCATCAATCACCGGACGTGCGCCGTTAAAATTAGCAGGGGTAGACATGGTTCTCTCCTTTATTACGCTGACATTTGGCCAAACTGGCCGGCATTAAAATCACGGATTGCCTCCGCGATTTCACTTTTACTGTTCATGACAAACGGGCCATAGCCGACAATCGGCTCGTTTAAAGGCTCGCCCGCCAATAGCAGCACCCTGGCATCGCGACTGGCTTCAAGGTGCAATTTTTCCCCGCTCTGGCTCAGTACGATAAGCTGCGCTTCGCCAGCCTGGGTGGTGCCATTGACCCGAATGGAGCCCTCGACAACCACCAGCGCGGTGCTCCAGCCCTCGGGCTGATTCAGGGTTACATGCGCGTCCTGCTGCAACGCGATATCCCAGACGTTAAGCGGTGAGAAGGTATGCGCCGGACCTGTAATCTCGCCGTAGCGACCGGCAATCACCCGGATCTCACCCTGATTTTCGGGCAGAGGAATGACGGGTATCGCGCTTTTGGTCAGGCTTTGATAGCCCGGCGAGGCCATTTTGTCCTTTGCCGGCAGATTGACCCACAGCTGGATCATCCGGAGATCGCCGCCCTGACGGCAGAAAGCGTCTGCGTGAAACTCCTCATGTAAAATACCCGCGCCAGCGGTCATCCACTGCACGTCGCCGGGGCCGATGGTCCCGCCCTGGCCCGTGGAGTCGCGGTGCGCCACCTCCCCCGAGTAAACCAGAGTGACTGTCTCAAAGCCCCGATGGGGATGTTGACCCACACCTCGTTTCACGCCATCGCCCGGGAAGTGATGTGGCCCCGCATAGTCCAGAAGCAGGAAGGGGCTGAGCGCTTCCCCGTGGGTCTGGTAAGAAAACAGTGAACGCACCGGAAATCCATCGCCAACCCAGTGCGGACGGGGAGCGGTATAAATGCCTGTGACCTGTTTCATGCTCGTCTCCTGTTGTTCGGTTGATGTGTATTAGCTTATATTCGTGACTTATAATCCGGTAGATAGTGAATGTAATACTCACTGTCCCAAAAATGGAACGATGGAGGGGGAATGCAGGATCTGAATGACTTCGCCTTGTTTGTGAAGGTGGTGGATCATGGCGGGTTTGCCGCAGCGGGAAGAGCCTGTGATTTACCTAAATCACGCCTGAGCCGACGGATTGCACAGCTTGAGGAGCGGCTCGGCGTACGCCTGATCCAACGCACCACGCGGCAGTTTGCGGTGACGGAAGTCGGGCAGACCTTTTATCACCATTGCAAAGCCATGCTGGTAGAGGCCGAAGCCGCGCAGGAGGCGGTCGCCGCCCTTCAGGGCGAGCCGCGTGGCTGGGTGCGTGTCACCTGTCCGGTCACGCTGCTGCATGTGCATGTCGGGCCGATGCTGGCACGGTTTATGGCCCGCTACCCGGGGATTCATCTCCAGCTTGAAGCCACCAACCGCCGTGTAGATCTCGTTGGAGAGGGCATTGACGTGGCCATTCGCGTTCGCCCGCGTCCCTTTGATGACAGCGATCTGGTCCTGCGGGTTCTGGCCGATCGTGGGCATTGCCTGGTCGCCAGCCCGCAACTGATTGAGCGGCTGGGGCAACCGGGTGCACCTTCTGAACTCAGTCGCTGGCCAGGACTGAGCATGGGGGCAGGCAGACAGGTTCATAAATGGGCGTTGACCGGGCCTGACGGCGCAAAAGCGGAGGTTCACTTTGCGCCACGTTTCGTGACGGGAGATATGCTGGCGTTACGCGAGGCGGCGATAGCCGGTGTGGGTGTGGTTCAGCTGCCCGTGTTGATGGTTCGCGATCAGCTTGCTGCCGGGGAGCTGGTCCGCGTACTGGACGAGTGGGAGCCGCAAAGAGAAGTGATCCACGCCGTCTATCCTTCCCGGCGCGGGTTGTTACCCTCGGTCAGAACGCTGGTGGATTTTCTCGTCGAGGAGTATGCACGGATTGTGGAAGAGTAGGTTTCTGAACAACAGACGAAAAAAAGCCCGCATTTTCATGCGGGCTCTTCTTTAAAGATGGCGGTGAGAGAGGGGTTCGAACCCTCGATACGTTGCCGTATACACACTTTCCAGGCGTGCTCCTTCAGCCACTCGGACACCTCACCGTATTGTCATCCCAACGCTGTCGGGACGGGCGCTAATGTAAGGAAAAGCTGAACGGGCGTCAATCAACTTTTTCAGTTAATTAGCCTGTTTATACAAAGTTCCGGCAACATGATTCCTAAATGTGCTGAAAGCGACTCTTTTATCGGCAACGCAGCACACAGATTATTTTGTTATGCTGGCAATCCACTTGAAAACGAAAACAAAACTGCGCACAAGAGAGGAGCCTTTATGGATATCATCTTCTATCATCCGACGTTTGACACCGCCTACTGGCTAGAATCGCTGAGCGCCGCCTTACCCGGGGCACGGGTACGTGAATGGAAGCGGGGGGATAATCAACCTGCGGATTATGCGCTGGTCTGGCATCCTCCGGTGGAGATGTTGCAGGGGCGAGAGCTGAAAGCCGTTTTTGCCCTCGGCGCGGGCGTGGACTCCATTTTGAGCAAGCTGAAAGCGCATCCGGAAATGTTACCGGAACAGACTCCGCTGTTCCGGCTTGAAGACACCGGCATGGGTCAGCAAATGCAGGAATATGCCGTCAGCCAGGTGCTGCACTGGTTCCGTCGCTTTGATGATTACCACCTGCTGAAACAGCAATCACAGTGGGAACCGCTGGTGGAATATACCCGGGAATCCTTTACCATCGGTCTCTTAGGCGCGGGCGTACTGGGTTCAAAAGTCGCTGAAGCGCTGGCACCGTGGGGATTCCCGCTGCGCTGCTGGAGCCGTAATCGTAAACAGTATCCGGGCGTTGAAAGTTTTGCCGGGAAGGACGAGTTGCCCGCGTTTTTAAAGGGCACGCGCGTGCTGATCAACCTGTTGCCAAACACCGCTGAAACGGTGGGCATCATCAATAGCGAACTGCTGGATCAACTGGCCGATGAGAGCTATGTCATGAACCTGGCGCGCGGTGTCCATCTGGTGGAGCATGACCTGCTGGCGGCGCTGGATAAAGGCAAACTGAAAGGCGCAATGCTGGACGTTTACAGCAGTGAGCCGTTGCCGAAAGAGAGTCCACTGTGGGCGCATCCGCGCGTGGCGATGACGCCGCATATTGCAGCGGTGACCCGTCCAGCCGAGGCGGTGGCATATATCGCCCGCACGATAAGCCAGCTGGAAGCAGGTAAAACGGTGACGGGGCAGGTAGATCGTCAGCGGGGTTACTAAGGTGACGGGTTAGCCCTCACCCTGGCCCTCTCCACAGGGAGAGGGCGCCTTTCGCGTCAGGGTTTGGTTTGGGACGCTTCCACCGGTTGCCCGCCGGGTTTTTACTAATATTCACCTGCCATTCCTGCTATCCTTTGATCAAACACAAGAGGAGAGACAGATGTATCCCGTTGACCTGCATATGCACACCGTCGCCAGTACCCATGCCTACAGCACCCTCCATGACTACATCGCGCAAGCAAAGCTTAAAGGCATTAAGCTCTTTGCCATCACCGATCACGGTCCGGATATGGCTGACGCACCGCATTACTGGCACTTCGTGAATATGCGCATCTGGCCACGCCTGGTTGATGGAGTGGGCATTCTCCGGGGTATTGAAGCCAATATTAAAAATACGGAGGGGGAGATCGACTGTACCGGCCCGATGCTCACTTCGCTGGATGTGATTATCGCCGGATTCCACGAGCCTGTTTTCGCCCCGCAGGACAAAGAGACGCATACACAGGCGATGATTGCGACTATTGCCAGCGGCAATGTCCACATCATCAGCCATCCGGGTAATCCTAAATTCCCTATTGATATTCAGGCGGTTGCGCAGGCGGCGGCCAAACATCGCGTCGCGCTGGAGATCAATAACTCTTCATTCATTCACTCGCGTAAAGGCAGTGAGGACAACTGTCGTGCCATCGCTGCCGCGGTGCGGGATGCCGGAGGAATGGTGGCGCTGGGATCGGATTCGCATACCGCGTTTACGCTCGGTGATTTTAGCGAATGCCGTAAAGTACTGGATGATGTTGGCTTCCCGGAAGATAAAATTCTGAATGTTACGCCGCGCCGCATGCTCGATTTTCTGGAGTCTCGCGGGATGGCGCCAATCGGCGAATTTGCCGAATTATAATCGTGTAATGGAATAAATAGATGAACGAGTTTTCAATCCTTTGCCGCGTGCTGGGCACCCTTTATTATCGCCAGCCGCAGGATCCGCTGCTGGTCCCGCTCTTCACGCTGATTCGCGAAGGTAAACTCGCGGCTAACTGGCCGTTAGAGCAGGACGAGTTGCTGCAACGTTTACAGAACAGCTGCGATATGCAGCAAATTGCCGCCGACTATAGCGCCTTGTTTATTGGTGAAGAGTGCAAGGTCTCGCCGTATCGCTCCTCCTGGGTGGAAGGGGCCACGGAAGCAGAAGTCCGCGCGTTCTTGTCGGAACGCGGTATGCCGTTAACCGATATCCCGGCCGATCATATTGGTACGCTGTTGCTGGCGGCGTCCTGGATTGAAGATCACGCAGGAGAGGGCGAAAGCGATGCGCTGGAAACCCTGTTCGGCGACTATCTTTTGCCGTGGTGCGGTACGTTCCTGGGCAAAATTGAAGCCCATGCCACATCGCCATTCTGGCGAACCCTGGCACCGCTCACCCGCGATGCGCTTTCCGCCATGTGGGATGAATTACAGGAAGAGAATGAAGAGTGATATAAGTCACATTTATTCTGCAACTGCATAAGTGAGCTTGCACATAATGTGCGAGTGATCTCATTTTCATGGCGCGTATCTGATAATATGCGCGCCATGAACATACTCCTTTCAATTGCCATCACAACAGGTCTTCTCTCCGGTCTTTGGGGATGGGTTGCTGTGTCGTTGGGTTTACTCAGCTGGGCAGGATTTCTGGGCTGTACGGCCTATTTTGCGTGCCCGCAGGGCGGGGTGAGAGGCTTCTTCATTTCGGGTTGCACGATGATGAGCGGGGTTGCATGGGCGCTCATTATTATGCACGGCAGTGCACTGGCACCGCATCTGGAGATCCTAAGCTACGTGATGACCGGCGTTGTCGCCTTTTTGATGTGCGTGCAGGCCAAACATCTGCTGCTTTCCTTCGTGCCGGGCACGTTCATTGGTGCCTGCGCCACCTTTGCCGGGCAGGGCGACTGGAAACTGATTGTGCCTTCATTGTTACTGGGTCTGGTGTTTGGCTATGCCATGAAAAACAGTGGACTTTGGCTCGCCGCCCGGCGGGAACGAGCGCAAAACGTCACGGCAGTGAGCAAATAAAAAAGCGAGGCTACAGTGCCTCGCTTTTTTTATGCGCGCTTTTATCAGGATTCCGGAGGCACCGACATATCGCGGTATTTCACCAGAATATCGTTTTTCACTTCATTTTTGTTTTGCAGGTCCCACAGGCCGCGATCGATACCGTCGTTTATCAGGAAGATGACTCCCGTTTCGATTGCGGACATCAGACACAGCATCACCGGCTCGTTCGAGGTATAGCCAATCTCACCTTCCAGAAGACGCTGGTAATCAATAAAGCGGAATACCCCTGCCTGGACTTCATAAGAGAGAATGGTTTTACTGGTATTCACCGATGACAATATCTCGCCGGTGCTGACGTTAACCACGCGAAGGTTCACGGCAATCTGGTCAAGCTGGTACTGGGTGTCGGCCCCTATACCAAAGTAACGTGCGCCCGCCCCACCGGACTTCACGTTGCTCTCATAACCAATAATCGACCCTTCCACCATGATATTCGCGGCGGTCAGCGATTGCAGTGGTACGCGGTTATTCACCCCTACGGTGCCATTTTCCTGCGCGGCACGGATAATTTTGCGTTCGTTCAACAGATTCTGTAACCCCTGGCGTTCCAGAGGAATAAACCAGCGTGAATCTTTTAACGCCGTGACCAGCATCGCTGTGGCGCTTTGCGGTACCGCCGTAGAGAAGTTACTGGCGGGATAAGGTTTAAACTGACCCGTCTCATCCTGAATGTTATAGACAGAGACGAAAATCTTACCGGTTGGCATCGGCAGATGGGTTAAATCACGATAACTTTGAGCCCGAGGCATTAATGTTGGCTTAGCGGCTTCTTTAGGGGGAGCAGTTAAACAACCGCTCAATAAGCACACTGCAACAAGGATCAGAAAGCGCTGCATGATGATTGTCCTTATTTCGATGTTGTTTAGAAGTCGGTTGAATCAGACTGCAAACCCGAAACCTGAATGGTCGACGTTTTGCCCGTTTTTCTGTCGGTGACATTCAATTGCAATTGCCCATCTTTATTGGCGATGTCGACAATAAAGTCGTTAGTCACCATGCGCCCGGGTTTGCCGGTATTAATATTGGTGAGTAGGCCACCTAATATTTGTGACTGGATGGCCTGAGTAAAGTTATCCAGCGCAGACGGGGTTTCAATACCGAAATCATCTTTGTAACTGGGATCTTTATACGAATTTTGTGCCTGTGCTTCATTCAGCATGAACGCCCCGTTATTGGGGTTCCCGCCGAAGTTAGGGTTGCGAAACTGAAAGGTCATGGTTCCGGCCCAACTCAATGGAGCAATGAGCATTAATGAAATTACTGTGTGTGCGAGACGCATTACAGCCTCCGGATAATAGACTGAATTAAAATTCATCTTTCGCTAAATCACCTGTCCCTAAAAGGGCTTTGTCAATTTGCAGGCGATTTATCGCATCTTCGGTTTGTGCCAGTGCATAAGCGACGTTTTGGTCAAAGTCTCTTTTGGTCGGAAATAGAAAGGTCTGGTAGACAACGTCCTGACTCACTCTGATCGTTATCCAGCTTCCCCACCGCGCACTGGGCCGTTCATTGATTGTTAAGTTGCCGGGGTAATCACTTTCCCATTTATCGCTGAACGCACGATAAAAATCGTGGCCGATAGAGGAGACAGTATGGTCAGTTAACAATCCGGGAACTTCCACCTCAACGGCGTGGAGATCCCCGGCAGCAAGCAGAAAGCTGGCTGCAGTCATCCAACTCAACATGCGTTTCATACTATTAACGCCTGAGGTTATCGTTTGCCCATGAAACGGCTTGCGTGCGATTTTTAACAGCTATCTTCTTGAAAAGGTTATAGAGATGAGTCTTGACGGTATTTTCGCTGATAAATAACGAACGGGCGATTTCGATATTTGAAGCACCGATACGTAACTTATTCAGAATCTCTTTCTCGCGATGTGTCAGCAGGGCTGATTCTGAACTGTTGTAGCGATAATTTCCGGAGTGCGTAATCAGATAGCTCGCCAGTTTTTGCGAGAAGTAACACTCACCGCGCAAAATCCCCTGCAGGCCATCGATCACCCGCGTTTCATCCTCACTGACATAAAACACGCCATTGATATGGGGCCAACTTTCGATATCTCTGAAAGGATACTCATCAGGCGTATTTAATAACAATACGCGGATGTTATTGTTTTTCCTGCTTAAGTTATCTTGCCAGTAATGGATAAGTTTTTTATCCGCTTCCATCATATCGAGGAGAACAATGCTGCCAGTGATAATGTCATCGAAAGAGCGTTGAATATTATGTAATTTTCCGTTCAGGGCCAGCGATTGCTTCAAATGCTGTAATAAAGCGGTCGCCTGTAAAGATGGTTTGGTAATCAGCAATAACGAATTGCTATGCAAACTATGGACTTCATTAAACATGATGAAACCCCACTTTTTTATAACGTCTGACAGCTGTCCCCCAGTAAGAATAAAGAGGGACCCCAGAAGTACTGACAGATGTTGGACTGCTGTGTGTAGAATCGGAACACAACCTCCGAAGCGGAGGTGAATATTAAAAAGTTCAATCTTACTGCTGATTTCAATCTAGCTATTACAAAATTTTAAGCAAGAGACAAACGTGTAACAAGATGTAAAATTAAATAATAATTTGTTAAAATGATAAGAATTAAAAGTTCAGAAATGATAAGAAAGTTGTACATCGTAATAAGTCTGCACACATTTCATAAATCATACAAAGATGAATATCGCATTGAAATCACTCTATTTTAGGCGTTAGGATTATTCTTAGTCGCAGTGTGATGTGTGGGAAAATGTTAAGTCTTTACATATCACGACCCGCATCTTAAGAAATCGCGTCTTCTGTCACAGTGGAGAGAGAATCCTTGCTGATTTTACCGCGAACATCACGCCTGACGCGGTCTGATCAAGAGGCGTACCGACAAAACAACAGCGAAGTGAAATAAATTAAAAAATATCTAACTCGTGCTGGTAAAAGCTTTTTTTAGCGTTAATTAATACTTTGAGGTGACGCTGAATATTAAAATAAGTCTCGCGGGTGAGATATTTAAGTTGTTACGGCGGACATACTCTTCACCGTAACGCAGCGTTAACAAAAAACGAACCGCGTTTACACAAGCCCTATAATGACCACCAGGTCCAGGTGACAACATGAAAAACAGAACGTTATTTATGATGTTTACATTACTGGGTTCGCCTGGGTTAGCAATCGCGGCAGGTCCGGATTTGGCTGATTCGGAATATAACTTCGCGGTTAATGAATTAAGCAGGTCTTCATATAATCAGGCAGCCATTATTGGTCAACAAGGCGTGGGTAATAACGCAGATGTCCGGCAGGGCGGTTCTAAATTGCTGTCCGTTGTCTCTCAGGATGGAGGCGGCAATAGGGCGAAAGTTGACCAGTCAGGGACTTACAATCTTGCTTATATCGATCAAACCGGAAACGGAAACGATGCGAATATTAAGCAGGAGGCTTTTGGTAATACCGCAATGATTATCCAGAAAGGGTCGGGTAACAGAGCAAGTATTATGCAGTACGGTACGCAGAAAACAGCAGTAGTAGTACAGAGACAGTCACAAATGGCTATTCGCGTTATCCAACGCTAACGATTTGTGACTTATTAATTCAATCCGATGGGGGTTTACCATGAAACTTTTCAAAGTGGCAGCAATTGCAGCAATCGTAGTTTCTGGCAGTGCTTTCGCAGGTGTCGTTCCACAATATGGTGGTGGTCATGGCGGCGGCTGGGGCGGTAATAATAGCGGCCCGAACTCTGAATTGAGTATTTACCAGTACGGTGGCGGTAACTCTGCTGTTGCTCTGCAAACTGACGCGAAAAACTCTGATCTGACCATTACCCAGCATGGCGGCGGAAATGGTGCGGATGTGGGCCAGGGTTCTGACGACAGCTCCATTGATCTGCTGCAAAAAGGCTTTGGCAACAGCGCAACGCTGGATCAGTGGAACAGCAAAGATTCTACTATGACGGTTAAACAGTTCGGTGGTGGTAACGGTGCGGCTGTAGACCAGACCGCGTCTGGCTCAACTGTGTCGGTTACCCAGGTTGGCTTTGGCAACAACGCCACAGCACATCAGTACTAAGATTAAACCGGTACAACAAAAAACAGGGCCTGCGCCCTGTTTTTTTTCGGGGGTTTATGATGCATACCTTATTGCTCCTCGCGGCACTGTCCAGCCAGATCACCTTTAAAACGTCCCAGCAAGGCGACATGACGACCATTATTCCGCAGGTCACGCTGACCGAACCTTGTGTCTGTCAGGTACAAATTCTCGCCTCACGCCAGGGACAGGGTGGCGAAAGTACTTCAAAGCAGCAAAATACCTTATCTATACCCGCTAATCAGCCCATCGATTTAACCCGACTCCGTTTAAATATTGGTCCACAGGACTCTGTAAAAATCATGGTGATTGTCTCCGATGGCAAGGCGCTGCATCTTTCTCAGCAATGGCCGACCTCCAAATGAAATATTCGCGAAATCAATATTTTGACTAATTTGGCGGTTCCTGGGGAATCTTCCTATGCTGTTAATACGGAGCGCATGACACCCCAGGGATGATTCTCATTGAGGGCCAAAAAAATGGTAGCGTTCAGAGCAAAATTCATTATCGGTGCTGGTCTCATTGTTGTCAGCACACTCACCTCCACCTTTGCCGCAACGGTAGTGCCTGGCGGCGTCATTCACTTTCGTGGCGCCATTGTCGAAGATCCTTGTGACGTCACCCCTCGCCAGCAACACTTTTCCCTCACCTGTACAGGGGAGGGCGGAAGAACGACGCAGGAGATAAGTTATCAGGCTGCGTTGAAAGGGGAGAATGCGTTCCCGAATGTGGCGACGGTCAGCATGACGTACCTTAATCCTGAAAAATCGTTAGCGGTAATGCAGATCGACTATCGCTAACAGCGTGGTCGGGATGTCTTCGCTTTTACGACATCCCCTTTTTCACACCTCTTCTCTGCTATACACTTAACAAAAGGGCGGGTGTAGAGAGGCTGTATGAAACCGCAAATTGAAGTTGTCGTCGGGGATATCACCACTCAGCATGTGGATGTCATTGTTAACGCCGCTAATCCATCGTTGATGGGCGGCGGGGGCGTTGATGGCGCTATTCATCGCGCGGCCGGGCCGCAGTTGCTGGAAGCGTGCAAGGTTGTCCGTCAACAGCAGGGCGAATGTCCGCCCGGGCATGCTGTTATTACCCTGGCGGGCGATCTGCCTGCGAAAGCGGTCATCCACACCGTGGGGCCCGTCTGGCACGGTGGGGAGCAGAACGAGGCGCGGATTCTGGAAGATGCCTACCGCAATTGCCTGAATCTGGCCGCCGCAAACAATTATTGCACGATTGCCTTCCCGGCGATCGCGACGGGCGTTTATGGTTTCCCCCGGGCGGCTGCCGCAGAAATCGCGGTGAACACGGTTTCGGACTATCTCACCCGACGGCGTCTACCGGAGCGGGTATACTTTGTCTGCTATGATGAAGAAAATGCTCAGCTCTATAAGCGATTGCTTACCCAACGAGGACAAGACTCCGACGCATAAAACGCGGCTGGGGCGGGCTATCGCCCCTGTCAGTGCGGCTCACCCCGGTCTGTGTGGTCTGCTTCCACTCGATGACAGTCTCGACGCCTTTGCCTGCCGATATCGCCTGGCCGAAATGGCCGAAAAAACGCTGGATGTGCAGTACTACATCTGGGAAGACGATATGTCCGGCAGACTTCTTTTTTCGGTTTTACATGCTGCGGCCACACGAGGCGTCAAAGTCCGCCTGTTGCTGGATGACAACAATACGCAAGGGCTGGATGACACCCTCAGCCTGTTGGACGCCCATCCGAATATCGACGTACGTCTGTTTAATCCCTTTACCTTCCGTACGCTGCGGGCGCTGGGATATCTCACCGATTTCGCCCGACTCAACCGCAGAATGCACAATAAGAGCTTCACGGTGGATGGTGAAGTGACCATCATTGGCGGCAGAAATGTCGGTGATGCCTATTTTGGTGCGGGGGAAGAACCGCTCTTTTCTGATTTAGACGTGATGGCGGTCGGGCCGGTAGTGGCCGATGTGAGCGCAGATTTTGAGCGTTACTGGGATAGTGCCTGCGTGTCGACGCTTAAAAACGTCCTTGAGCTTTCCCAGGAAGAGATAGAATCAAGGATCCATCTTTCGCCGGAAGGGAGCCAGGACGACCTGACTCAAAGCTATCTTAAGAAACTGGAAACCAGCGATTTTGTTAACGCACTGGAGGCGCGCAGTTTACCGCTTATCTGGGCTAAAACACGTCTGCTTAGTGACGATCCGCGCAAGGGACTGGGCAAAGCCAGGCGTCACTCCCTGTTGCCGCAGCGTCTGCTGGACGTGATGGGTTCGCCCACCCAGCAAATCGATATTATCTCTTCTTACTTCGTTCCTACCCGTGCGGGCGTGGCATTGCTGTTACAGATGGTGCGCAAAGGGGTGAAAGTCGCGATTTTGACGAACTCGCTGGCGGCCAATGATGTGGCGGTCGTCCACGCAGGCTACGCGCGCTGGCGCAAAAAACTGCTGCGTCACGGCATCGAACTCTATGAGCTCAAGCCTACCCAGGACCCCACGCCAGGTCTGCATGACCGCGGACTGACCGGGAACTCTGGTTCCAGCCTGCACGCCAAGACGTTCAGTATCGACGGACGAAATGTCTTTATTGGCTCGTTAAACTTTGATCCGCGCTCAACCATGCTCAACACCGAAATGGGCTTCGTGATTGAGAGTCACGATTTAGCCAGCCTGATTCACCGACGTTTTCTGAAAAGCCGACAGCACGAAGCCTGGCAAATTAAGCTCGATCAACGTGGTCGTCTGAACTGGGTGGAGCAAAAAGAGGGCAGAGAAATCGTGCTTAAGAAAGAACCTAAGACCCGTTTCTGGCAACGCGTTTTGGTCAGGCTGGCATGGTGGCTGCCAGTGGAGTGGTTATTGTAAATGCGCCGGTGTGACCCGGCGCATAATGGCTAGCTCAGCGCTTCCGCGCTATCCGTTTTACTCTGAGGCTTGCCAGAGAAGAGGAAGCGCAGCAGAGGAATGCGCAGATGAATTTCATACAGCGCAATCGCAATGCCCACCACAAACACCAGTCCGGTAAAGAAGCCCAGCGCATTCGAGGTGATATGCGGGGTGATATAGGCACCAAAAAAGAGCGTCAACGGGTGATGAACCAGGTAAATGAACAGCGAGGCGTTAACGAAATAGGTGACCCTTGCTGATTTAAAGTTCAGCAGACGGTGCCCCAGTGCGAAGACGACATTGACCATCCACAGCCCCAGCAACATGGTGATGATGCTTTCGGTTTCATACATCCATGCATCGCCACTGCCATATTTTTGATTCAGCAGATAGGCCGCAAACGCCAGCGTAGCGCCCACAGCGCACCCGCGAGAGGGGGTCGTGAACAGCGATTTAATCCCGGGCGAAATGAAGGCCAGCGCACCCAGCATAAAGAAAGGAATGTAGAACAGCGTCTGCATGACCACAAAATTAAACAAACCGTCGCTGAGTATCGGCGGATACACCATAAACAGCGTCCGGCGTATTACCCCATAACCGACACCCAGCAACAAAAAAATCAGGCTGAGTTTAGGCCAGGTGACGCCCGAGAAATGCGCTTCATGGTGGCGGCTCAGGCGACGGCGCAGACGGCTGAAAATAAACAGACTCACCGTGGTCATGACCACCAGCACCAGCAGGAACCAGAGATGGGAAATCAGCTCCCACACCAGCGTGTTGTATTTCTCGTAAAGGGTCAGGTTTTGCCAGTTATCCGCTTTGCCTTTGACATACTGCAACATGATGAACTGCGGTAAGGTGAGCAGAGGAATAGCCGTCAACATGGGGATCCCCACGCGCTCGACGCGCACCTTCCACCAGCGTTTCATGGGGTAGCGCAGAAACAGCATGTAGGAGAAATAGCCGGAAATGACGAAGAACACCTGCATCCTGAAGGAGTGAATAAAGTCGTTAAACAGGGTCAGCCACCATGAAGGTTCTATACTGTTAACGTGCCAGGTGTGGCTGGAGTAAATTAATGAGATGTGAAACGGAATCCCCAATAGCATCAGCCATGCCCGGATCGAGTCGAGGAAATATTCACGTTGTACGGGTGTCGTGGTCATATAACTTTGTGCATTCTCAGACTTTTCGTCTTATCCCTAAGACGCAATGTGGTTACATTCGAAGCCAACCCTACATCAAGACCGACACCCTGTCTCCAGGATAAGCACGCAAAGTGAAATTAGGGACTTCTACTTGCTTATTCCATGAGCCGGTGCGCTAACAAAGCGGTGATAATGTTGTCGGATTGCCTGAATTTCCAGTAAAATGGATCGGATCGAATTAAGCACACAAAGGGGGAAGTGCTTACTTATTATGAAACATAAACCACAAATGACGAAAATGCGTTGGTTGGGTGCGGCAGTGTTGTTGTCCCTGTATACCTCATCGGCCTGGTCCTTTTCCATCGACGACGTCGCAAAACAGGCGAAATCGATGGCAGGTAAGAGCTACGAGGCGCCCAAAAGTAACCTGCCCTCCGTTTTCCGCGACATGAAATATGCGGACTATCAGAAGATCCAGTTTAATCGCGACAAGGCTTACTGGAACAACATTAAGACCCCATTCAAGCTTGAGTTCTATCATCAGGGAATGTACTTCGAAACGCCGGTTGCCATTAATGAGGTGACGGCGACGGCAGTCCGTAAGATCAAGTACAGTCCGGACTACTTTAATTTTGGCGATGTCCAGCATGATAAGGACACCGTCAAGGATCTGGGTTTTGCGGGCTTCAAGGTGCTCTACCCGATCAACAGTAAAGATAAAAACGACGAAATCGTCAGTATGCTGGGGGCCAGCTATTTCCGGGTGATCGGTTCAGGTCAGGTCTATGGTCTTTCCGCACGCGGTCTGGCGATTGATACGGCGCTGCCGTCCGGTGAAGAGTTCCCGCGTTTTCGTGAGTTTTGGGTTGAACGTCCAAAACCGACCGATAAACGCCTGACGATTTATGCGCTTCTGGATTCTCCACGTGCCACCGGTGCGTACCGCTTTGTCATTATTCCAGGGCGTGACACCGTGGTGGATGTGCAGTCTAAGGTTTACTTGCGCGACAAAGTCGGCAAGCTGGGCGTAGCACCTTTAACCAGTATGTTCCTGTTCGGGCCAAACCAGCCTTCACAGGCGACCAACTTCCGTCCTGAGTTGCATGACTCTAACGGTCTGTCTATTCATGCAGGTAACGGTGAATGGATCTGGCGTCCGCTGAATAACCCGAAACATCTGGCCGTAAGCAGCTACTCCATGGAAAACCCGCAGGGGTTTGGTCTGTTGCAGCGCGGACGTCAGTTCTCACGCTTTGAGGATCTTGACGATCGTTACGATCTGCGTCCAAGCGCGTGGGTGACGCCAAAAGGCGACTGGGGCAAAGGGAAAATCGAGCTGGTTGAAATACCGACCAACGATGAAACCAATGACAACATCGTTGCGTACTGGACACCGGACCAGCTGCCGGAAGCCGGTAAAGAGATGAACTTTAAGTACTCCATCACCTTTAGCCGTGACGAAGACAAACTGCATGCGCCGGATAATGCCTACGTAATGCAAACCCGTCGTTCTACGGGCGATGTGAAACAGTCCAACCTGATCCGTCAGCCTGACGGTACGCTGGCGTTTGTGGTCGATTTCGCCGGGCAGGATATGAAAAAACTGTCTGCGGACACGCCGGTTACTGCGCAAGTGAGTATTGGCGACAATGGCGAAATCGTTGAAAACACGGCACGTTACAATCCTGTGACTAAAGGGTGGCGTTTAACCCTGCGCGTGAAAGTGAAAGATCCGAAAAAGACCACTGAAATGCGCGCTGCGCTGGTCAATGGCGATCAGACGCTGAGTGAAACCTGGAGTTATCAGCTACCTGCCAATGAATAACACGACTCAATATATCGATGCCATGCCGCTGACGGATATCGAAAAAGCGGCACTGCCAAAGAGCGACATCCGCGCGGTGCATACCGCGCTGGATGCGGAACATCATCCGTTTACCCGTGATGATGATACGCCGCTGGGTTCTGTGAAAGCACGTCTTGAGCAGGCCTGGCCGGATTCGCTGGCGGAAGGGCAACTCATTAAAGACGACGAAGGGCGCGCGCAGCTGCAGGCTATGCCGAAAGCGACACGTTCTTCCATGTTCCCGGATCCGTGGCGCACCAACCCGGTGGGTCGCTTCTGGGACCGTCTGCGCGGGCGTGATATCACGCCGCGTTATCTGTCTCGTTTAACCAAAGAGCAACAGGCATCTGAGCAAAAGTGGCGTACCGTTGGCACGCTGCGTCGCTACACCTTACTGGTGTTGACGCTGGCACAGACCGTTGTCGCCACCTGGTATATGAAAACCATCCTGCCTTATCAGGGCTGGGCACTGATCAATCCTGCCGATATGGTGGGGCAGGATCTGTGGGTTTCCTTCATGCAGCTGCTGCCGTACATCCTGCAAAGTGGCATTCTTTTGCTCTTTGCGGTGCTGTTCTGTTGGGTGTCCGCCGGTTTCTGGACCGCGCTTATGGGCTTCCTGCAACTGCTGATGGGACGTGACAAATACAGCATTTCAGCGTCGACGGTCGGGGATGAACCCCTGAATCCTGAGCACCGTACTGCGCTGATCATGCCGATTTGTAATGAAGACGTGGATCGCGTTTTTGCCGGGCTGCGTGCCACCTGGGAGTCTGTAAAGGCGACCGGGAACGCGGAACATTTCGATGTCTACATCTTAAGTGACAGCTACAACCCGGATATCTGTGTGGCTGAGCAGAAGGCGTGGATGGAACTGATCGCGGAAGTGCAGGGCGAAGGGCAGATTTTCTATCGTCGTCGTCGTCGTCGCGTGAAGCGTAAAAGCGGCAACATTGATGACTTCTGCCGTCGCTGGGGTAACCAGTACAGCTACATGGTCGTGCTGGATGCTGACTCCGTCATGACCGGTGACTGTCTGAGCGGTCTGGTCCGTCTGATGGAAGCGAACCCAAACGCCGGGATCATCCAGTCATCGCCGAAGGCATCCGGTATGGACACGCTTTATGCGCGTTGCCAGCAGTTTGCAACCCGCGTTTACGGTCCGCTGTTTACCGCCGGTCTGCACTTCTGGCAGTTAGGCGAGTCTCACTATTGGGGTCACAACGCGATCATTCGTGTGCAGCCCTTTATTGAGCACTGCGCGCTGGCGCCGCTGCCGGGTGAGGGCTCCTTTGCGGGGTCAATTCTGTCTCATGACTTCGTTGAAGCGGCTCTGATGCGTCGTGCGGGTTGGGGCGTCTGGATTGCCTACGATCTGCCAGGCTCCTATGAAGAGTTGCCGCCCAACTTGCTCGATGAGTTGAAACGTGACCGTCGCTGGTGTCATGGCAACCTGATGAACTTCCGCCTGTTCCTGGTCAAAGGGATGCACCCGGTTCACCGTGCGGTGTTCCTGACCGGCGTGATGTCTTATCTGTCTGCGCCGCTGTGGTTTATGTTCCTGGCCTTGTCGACAGCACTGCAGGTCGTCCATGCCCTGACCGAGCCGCAGTATTTCCTGCAGCCCCGTCAGCTGTTCCCGGTGTGGCCGCAGTGGCGTCCCGAACTGGCTATTGCGCTGTTTGCTTCGACCATGGTGCTGCTGTTCCTGCCGAAGCTGCTCAGTATCATTCTGATCTGGTGCAAAGGGTCGAAAGAGTTCGGCGGCTTCTTCCGCGTAACGCTCTCTCTGCTTCTGGAAGTGCTGTTCTCGGTACTTCTGGCTCCGGTACGAATGCTCTTCCATACCGTGTTCGTCGTGAGCGCGTTTCTTGGGTGGGAAGTGGTCTGGAACTCGCCGCAGCGTGATGATGACTCCACGCCGTGGGGAGAAGCGTTTATGCGTCATGGTTCGCAGATGCTGCTTGGCCTGGTGTGGGCGGCAGGGATGGCGTGGCTGGATCTGCGCTTCCTGTTCTGGCTGGCACCGATCGTGTTCTCACTGATCCTGTCACCTTTCGTCTCCGTGTTCTCAAGCCGTGCAACGCTTGGGCTACGCACCAAACGCTGGAAGCTGTTCCTGATCCCGGAAGAGTATTCACCGCCGCAGGTGCTGGTGGATACCGATAAGTATCTGGTGATGAACCGTACGCGTTCGCTGGATGATGGTTTTATGCATGCGGTGTTTAACCCGTCGTTCAATGCGCTGGCAACGGCAATGGCGACAGCGCGTCATCGGGCGAGCCAGGTGCTGGAGATTGCCCGCGATCGTCACGTTGAGCAGGCGCTGAACGAAACGCCTGAAAAACTGAATCGCGATCGCCGTCTGGTGCTGCTGAGTGACCCGGTTACCCTGTCGCGTCTGCATTACCGCGTCTGGTCAGCCCCGGAAAGATACTCCTCCTGGGTGCAGTATTATGAAACGCTGAAGCTCAACCCCGAAGCGCTTAAAGCGAAGTAAGTCGTGCAACATCAAAATACCGGCCACTGGGCCGGTATTTTTTAATGAGGTGAGCAATGAGAATAATCATGGTGGGCATCATGGTGTGTCTGCTTAGCGGGTGCGGCAGTATTATCAGTCGCACGATCCCGGGGCAGGGCCACGGTAATCAGTATTATCCCGGCGTGAAATGGGACGTTCGTGACTCCGCCTGGCGTTACCTGACGGTGCTCGATCTCCCCTTCTCGCTGGTCTTTGATACGCTGTTATTACCTGTTGATGCCCAACACGGTCCTTACGAGTAATTAACGCTCATCCCATTCGTCCGCTGCCGCTTGTCCCTCTTCGGTGTCCAGCGGCGGTTCAAGTTGAAATTCCCCCTCGTCCCATTCGTGCAGCGTATTCTCTTCGAGCCATTCCTGACGCAGTTCGATTTCATCGAAGTCACCGTCAAACACGGCCTGAGCGGCTTCACCGCTTAATATCGGCAAGCATTCGCCGTCGTCGCCTTCTTCTGCAAAAAACTCCACCTGCCACATGATATCCCCGTCCTGCAGGACATACTTTTGCACGTTGAGCTGCTGCACATCGGCATCATCAGCGTCAATGCCGGGGTTATTGGCGAGGAACTCTTCACGAGCGGCATCAATAGCTTCTTCCAGCGTGGCATACATGGTCATTGGCGTCTCCCTGTGATTTCGAATGGTATTCAGGGAAAGAATAGCTGATTCTCCGCTTTTGCCACTAAGAATGGCGTATTAAGTTGTCATAACGGCTCATGTTCCCGAGCCGTCGCTTTATTTGCCGCAGGCGCGGCGGGGATTGGCCGTGCGGCTCTGGCCAGGCTTCGCCAGGAATAGAAGGCGTTAAAGAGCACAACGCTTGCCGTCACGATAAACACCGCCCGAAAGCCGAAACTGGCTGAGATCGCTGCACCTACCAGCGGGCCCGTGACGTTGCCGATATCGCGAAACGACTGGTTGTAGCTGAATATCCTGCCGGCAATTTGATTGGTTGAGTTATAAACCAGCAGGGTTTGCACGGCGGGCAGAAGCGCGCCATCGGCTGCGCCGAGCAGAAAGCGTAACACACCGAGTTGCCAGGGAGATTGCACCAGCGACATCGGGACAAGCAGGAGCACTGAGATGAGCAGGGCGGCAATCAGGATTTTCTCAGGGCCAATGCGGTCGCCGAGTTTCCCCAGCCGCGGGGCACTCATCAGCGCGGCAACGCCGGGAACAGACGCAATCATTCCACTGATAAACGCGATGTTGTTGACGTTACCCGCCAGTTCACGCACGTACAAGGTGAGAATGGGCGCAATCGAACCGGTGGCGATCTGAATAATCATTGTCGTGATAAACAGACTCAGGACCAGCTTTGGATTTTTAAGAGAACGAAGCACTTCACGGGCGTGCAGCATCTCTTTTTTCGGCACCGGGGTGAAATTCTCTCGTATACAAAGCAAGGTCAGCAGGAAGCAGGCGAAGAGAACGCTCGCGGTAATAAAGAACACCGGGCGCAAGCCATAGCTGTCGGCCATGAGCCCCCCGGCTAACGGGCCGAGCAGTGCGCCACTGACCGCCCCTGTTGAGAGCGTCCCGAGCGCCCAGCCGCTTTTATTGCGGGGCATCTGTGTCGCAATCAGGGCGTTTGCATTGGGCACGAAACCGCCCAGCAGGCCCAGCAGGGCGCGAAGAATTAAAAACTGCCAGATAGTTTGTGCCAGTCCCATCAGCACCATGATAATGGCCATACCTAATGCCGAGCGCAGCAGCATAATCTTACGCCCTTTACGGTCGGCCAGCCCACCCCAGAACGGTGAGGCAATCGCTGAAAAAAGGAAGGTGATGCTGAAGACCAGTCCCGACCACATGTTAAGCGCGCTGTGGCCCGTAACGCCGAGCTGTTCAACGTAAAGCGGCAGAAAGGGCATAACCAGACTGAACGCGGCGCCGGTCAGAAAGCAGCCAAGCCAGGCTACCGTGAGGTTACGTTTCCAGTTTAGGGGGGCGTCTGAGGGTGACATAACAATCCAGGCGATAAGCAGAAGGTAATAAGCCTGCTAATTATGCGCCTGCGTTATGAATGCTGCAATGAAGAAGGTTTGTTAAAACGCAGGGAAGGGCGGCCTGAGCAGGCCGCCCTCTGGTTCAGTAACGCGAAGGCGTTCCGTCCGGGCGAGATTTGAAACGGCGATGCAGCCACATATACTGCTCAGGCGCGAGCATAATGCATTTTTCGATCACCCCGTTCATCCATCTGGCGGTTGTTTCTGCATCATCCAGTGGAGGCGTGAGCTCAGGTTCAAGCATCATCAGTTCGTAGCCTTTTCCGTCAGGTTTACGACGCGGAACAAAGGGGACGATAGCCGCTTTGGACATGCGGGCCAGCATCCAGGTACCCGAGGTGGTCGCAGCTTCTTGTACGGCAAAGAAAGGTACAAAGACGCTGGACTGACGCCCGTAGTCATGGTCAGGTGCGTACCAGATCACTTCGCCTTTTTTCAGGGCGCGAATCATACCTTTAAGATCTTTACGGTCGATCATGCTCTTATTCGAACGCATGCGGCCCCAGGTTTGCAGCCAGTCGATCACCGGATTGTCGTTAGGACGATAGACCCCGATACCGGGTGCCTGCATCCCAAACATCCTTGCACCGATCTCAAGGGTCAGAAAATGTATTCCGATCAGCAGTACGCCCGTACCTTCAGCCTGTAAACGATGTATAGGCTCCATGCCGGTTCCCGTTACCTCGAACCAGCGTGACATGCGTTTATCCGACCAGAACCAGGCCATGCCGGTTTCCATCAGGCCGAGGCCGACAGATTCGAAATTTTTGACCACCAGCGTCTCGCGCTCTTGCTCGCTCATTGTCGGAAAACACAGTTCCAGGTTCCGGCGGGCGATAGCCGCGCGACGTTTCATCAAGCGCAATGCGAGGTATCCGAGCGCACGACCAATGCGATAAATCACCGGATAGGGTAGCTTGACCAGTAACCACAACGTGCCGATGCCAAACCAGACAGGCCAGTAGCGAGGGTGCAGCAACGCTGCCGAAAATTTGGGTAATTGGGTCATGTCATTCCTGTTTTTCTTCGTCCTGTGCCCTGCATTGTCGCATTTTTTAATAGTTTGCCAAAATGTATGGTACCGAATGGGACGTTTATACAGCCATTTGAACTGTAAAAGAGTTTGTGTGAGTGAAATGTAGCGCAAAAAGTGGGGATGTAAATTCTCATTGTTTGCTATATCATGCCGCCGATTTACATTCTCTAACGATTGCAGGACTCGTACACCATGCCAGTGTTACATAACCGCATTTCCAATGAGACGTTAAAAGCGCGTATGCTGGCCGAAACAGAGCCGCGCAAAACGATCTCATTCTATAAGTATTTTACCCTTGTCGATCCTCAGGCCACTCGCGATGCGTTGTATAAAGCCTTTGAGGCTCTGAACGTCTTTGGCCGCGTTTATCTGGCGCGCGAGGGCATCAATGCTCAAATCAGCGTGCCTGAAAGCAACGTCGACGCCTTCCGCGAGGTTCTGTACGGCTTTGACCCGGCGCTGAATGGCGTGCGTCTTAATGTCGCCCTCGACGATGACGGAAAATCCTTCTGGGTGTTGCGTATGAAAGTGCGTGAGCGCATTGTTGCCGACGGTATCGACGACCCTACCTTCAATGCAGGTGATGTGGGTGAATACCTGAAAGCCGCTGAAGTAAACGCCATGCTGGACGATCCGGACGCCGTGTTTATCGACATGCGCAACCACTACGAATACGAAGTGGGGCACTTTGAGAACGCGCTGGAGATCCCGGCAGACACTTTCCGCGAACAGCTCCCGAAAGCGGTTGAAATGATGCAGGACTATAAAGACAAGAAAATTGTCATGTACTGTACCGGAGGGATCCGCTGCGAGAAAGCCAGCGCGTGGATGAAACACAGCGGTTTTAACAAGGTCTGGCATATTGAAGGCGGGATCATTGAGTATGCCCGTCGTGCCCGCGAACAGGGGCTACCGGTGCGTTTTGTCGGCAAGAACTTCGTCTTTGATGAGCGAATGGGTGAGCGCATCTCTGAAGATATTATCGCCAACTGCCATCAGTGTGGCACGCCGTGCGATACGCATACCAACTGTAAGAATGACGGCTGTCATCTGCTGTTCATCCAGTGTCCGGCGTGCGCGGAGAAGTTTAACGGTTGTTGCAGTGAACTGTGCAGTGAAGAGAGCACCTTGCCGGAGGAAGAACAGCGTCTTCGCCGCGCGGGGCGTGAAAATGGCAATAAGATTTTCAACAAGTCTCGTGGTCGTCTGAACACCAAACTTGGTATTCCGGACCCGGAATAAGCGTGACTGGCCCGGTGAGGCGATGACTCACCGGGCTTTTTTATTACTTCTGCTGCACACCTTCCACCGAGATAATCAGATCGACATCCTGCGATGCCGGGCCAAGGTCGGTCGTGATGTTGAAGTCCTTCAGGCTAATTTTCCCTGCCGCTTCAAAGCCCGCACGTTTGCCACCCCAGGGATCGTCCCCCTGACCGATTAATTTGGCGTCCAGCTTCACCGGCTTTGTCACGCCATTCAGCGTCAGGTTGCCGGTAATATCCAGATCCTCGCCATCCTTTTTCACCTCAGTGGAGGTAAACGTCGCCTGTGGGAATTTGGCAACGTTCAGGAATTCCGCACTGCGAAGATGTTTATCACGCTCTGCATGGTTGGTATCCACGCTGTTGGTGTTGATGGTCACATTCACCTTATCCGCGGCGGGGTTTTTCTCATCAAAACTAAAGGTTCCGTCGAAATCTTTAAAGGTGCCATATAACCAGCTGTAACCCAGATGCTGGATACGGAAATTAACGAAGGCGTGCTGACCTTCTTTATCGATTTTATACTCTGCGGCAACGGCAGAGCCGGTGGTGAATAACAGTGAACCTAATGCGATACCTAACAGGCGTTTTTTCATTTTTATGCTCCAGAGTCAACTGACGATCGGCCCAGCATGCGCTTAAGGGTGTCGTCTTTATCGATGAAATGATGTTTAACGGCCGCAAGACCGTGAAGAAGGGAGACGATGACGACGCCCCAGGCCAGCCACAAATGCACGGTGCCCGCTAAATCAGCCTGGGAACCCGCGTCTGACAAGGTGGCTGGCACCTCGAACAGACCAAACACGCTGATGGGTTTGCCATCTGCCGTCGAAATGAGATAGCCACTGATTAAAATGGAAAACAGTAAAACATAGAGAACCAGGTGAGCCGCTAAGGCAGCGAGACGCGTCAGCGCACGATGGTTTTTTAGTGCGGGAGGTGGCGGCGAGAGATGGCGCCAGGCCAGTCGAACAATCAGCGCCACCATCAGTACGACGCCAATACTTTTATGCAGCTCAGGCGCCTGGTGATACCAACCGTCATAATAGCTCAGGGTGACCATCCATAACCCGAGGCCAAACATGGCGTAAACCGCAAGGGCCATTAACCAATGCAGCAGCATGGATATCATTCCATAACGAGCAGGAGAATTACGCAGTTGCATAATAAGGACTCTTCCCAATAAACGAGAAAGTCAAAATGACCTGTAGGAAATGCTATTGCAAATGATATTTATTGATAATGATTATTAATTATTTTCTTTCAGTTTTTTTGAAAATAACCTGAACGCAAACTTCAGTTTCTTCGTTCCTTTTGCCTGATGCAGCCTTTTTATTGCCTGGGGGCGAGGGGGTGCGGCAGTTCAAATATTCTGACTAAAAATTCAATTTATATAAAGTAATGTCAATTAATGTCAATCTTTGTGTTCAGTAAAATACAATATAAATGACATCGATGATCGCCAGCAGTGACCACAAAAAAATATAGAGCATAAGATGCTCACGAATATTATTGATGAGGTAATTGACGATTCTGCGCATCATTTTCCGTGTTCGCGGCGATAAATGAAACGCTCCGGCAGAACCGGAGCATGAAGAGGTATTATCGGTTAAAGCGCGACAGGGAGAAGGGGCTGAGATCAAAGCGGGGAGCAATGCCCTGCGAAAAGTCAGCCGCGATTTCGCCAAGCACGGAGGCGAACTTGAAGCCGTGACCGCTCAGCCCGCTAACGATGAGGGTATTCTCATGACCTGGCAGCGTATCAATGATGAAATCTTCATCGGGGGTGTTGTCATACGTACAGGCAGCCCCATAAAGCAAGCCACCAATGCCGGGAAGGATATGGCGAAGGAAGTTGAACGCTTCAGACCCATCGCCGTCGACCGCGCCAAAAGGTTTACGCTCTTCCGGTGTCGTGATGCGTTGCCCGCCGTTATGCTTGCCAATTTTGAGCGCATCTTTCTCTGACGGGAAGCCATAAAACTGATCGCCGTTGGGCAACTCGCCGGTAAAGGCCGGGAATTTGTTTTGGCTGCTGTAACGGCCATCGGCCTGGAACCAGGAGAAGACTTTACGCACCGGCTGGACAGGAAGCTCAGGCAGCAGTCGGGTAACCCAGGTACCCGCACTGATTAACAGCCGGGCGGCGGTGAATTCGCCGTCAGAGGTCGTTACCGTGACGCCGTCGTCACGGTGAGTAATAGCCGTAACGGGGCAGTTAAACAGCTGCGCGCAGCCCGCTTTTTCTGCCAGCGAAATCCAGGTTTTGATGGCGGTTTCACAGTGCAACACCCCGGAGTTGGCCTCAAAGAGGGCGATGTAATGATCCGGGACGCTGATTTCCGGCCAGCGTGCCATAGTGGCCTGTGCATCCAGGCGTTCAACGTCCAGATTGAATTCACGTGCGCTTTGTTCAACATTGGCCAGAAACGTGGAATCAGCAGGCCCCAGATTGACGACCCCGGTCCGTTCGAAAATGCGTTCTTCCGTCTGGGTGGCCAGTTCATCCCATAACGTTTGCGCGCGTAAAACCAGCGGCACGTATCGTTCACCCTCACCATAGGCGTGGCGAATGAGGCGGGTATCGCCGTGGTGGCTGCCTTCGTTATGAGGGGGCAAATGGGCGTCAATCATTAAGACTTTCTGACCCGCCTGAGTTGCATAATATCCCGCTGCAGAACCAACGGAGCCGCTACCAATAATGATCAAATCGTAATTCATGGGGATCTCTTTTACTCACACTTTGCTTAGCAGAGTAATTAAGATGGAAGGGTTACACAAGGGGGAAATAAATGAGGCACCAAAAGGTGCCTGTTGAGTGAATGGAGGGCATAACGTTAATGCCGCCGATACTCATTTTCCTGGTAGTCGCCAGACTCTATTTTGGCAATACCTGCTTCTAAAATAGAAATAAACTGGCGTGCGACGTCTGTGGTCAACCACAGTGTCTGTCCAATCTCCGCGTCTTCACGGTTTGGCTGATTTGGGGTCTGGTAGTGCAAACGCAGCATCAGCGCATCGTAGCTGTCTACGGTACTGATATCCCAGCCGACGAGTGGATGGGTCTGGATGACTTCATTATTCTTTTCCATTGTAACCCCCTTATTGCGTATTAGAAGACAACGACTTTGAGGTTCCTGGCTGTTTATCTGAAGCCTCTTCAGTATATCAATAAATAAGGGTTCTGACGGGAAAAATAAATGGGTAGCAACACTTTTTTGTGCTTTTTAGGAATGTTCGAGCATTAAAACGCCATCTTGTTCACGATTCTTTAAGAAGATGCGCAATTAATTTGAACTAAATAAGATTTAGATGAAAAAAAGCCGGGGCGACCCGGCAAAAAACACAATGAGGGAGAAAATAATTATTCTGTGATGAACCAGTCTTCTGCACTCTCCCAGGTTTCCTGCAGAATTTCACTGATACGTTCTTTTTCGTCTTTCGCGCCACCGATGACGGACAGGTTGTTCGCGGTGGCGTAGCGTACCGTGACGTTGCCGTCACGGTCGGGGAAGGTATCGTTGATACGACGGGATAACTCACCCGCGAGAGCATCCAGGGCGCCAGCAGGTAAGACAGTTGTTTTAGCGATAGTCACTTCAATGCGCATCATTGCCCCCTGTGTAATGTACTGTTTATTTATACAGTCTATTTCGCAGGTTTACAACAAGGGGCGGATAATATTTAACGTTTTACCGTCCAGTTAACGGTTTCACCCGCCAGGAAAGGAATCAGCGTGTCATCGGTGAGCGCGATAGACTCCACGACCTGGCTCGATTGACGCTCCAGCTCAATAAAGGTCTCGTTCACCGGCAGGTTGTAAAAGCGCGGGCCATTCAGGGAACAGAAGGCCTCAAAGTGCGCCAGTGCGTTCATCTCTTCGAACACCGTTGCGTAGCTGGCAAGTGCCGTCGGGGCATTAAAACAGCCCGCGCAGCCACAGCTCGCTTCTTTACGATGGCGGGCGTGCGGTGCTGAATCCGTGCCTAAGAACGCACGACTAAATCCGCTGGCCACTAACTCGCGCAGGGCCTGCTGGTGCGTATTTCGCTTGAGGATCGGCAGGCAATAGAGGTGAGGGCGGACGCCGCCGACCAGCATATGGTTGCGGTTGAACATCAAATGCTGCGGCGTAATGGTCGCCGCCAGCCGTTCATTCCCTTCGCGCACATAATCCGCTGCATCTTTGGTGGTGATGTGTTCAAAGACAATCTTCAGACCCGGCAAACGCTGGCGCAATGGCTCCATGACCGTGTCGATAAAGCGTGCTTCGCGGTCGAAAATATCGATATCGCCATGGGTGACTTCACCGTGGATCAGCAACGGCATGCCCAGTTTTTCCATGCGTTCCAGGACCGGCATGATCGCGTCGGTGCTGGTGACGCCGTGGCTGGAGTTGGTGGTGGCATTGGCCGGATAAAGTTTAGCTGCGGTGAACACCCCCTCGTTAAAGCCACGTTCAACTTCATCCGGATCGAGTGAGTCAGTCAGATAGCAGGTCATTAACGGGGTAAAATCATGTCCCGCCGGGACCGCATCAAGAATGCGTTGACGATAGGCGATTGCGGCATCTACGGTGGTGACCGGAGGAACCAGGTTAGGCATGACAATCGCGCGGCCATAAATTTCACTGGTGTACGGCACGACGGTTTTCAGCATATCGCCATCACGCAGATGGATATGCCAGTCGTCAGGGCGGCGGATTTTCAGAACCTGGGGTTGTGCAGTCATGGTGTGCTCCGGCTTGTCAGGAATCAGTCACAAGGATGGCTGTTTTTGCCGGACACAAATCATATGCGGAAACGTTTTCGTTTGCACACTTTTCTGCGCAAAACTTTCGCCATAAAAAAGGGCGCCGTAGCGCCCGTCAGGTCATTGGGTGAAGGGGATGATGATTTCACCCGGCTTCACTTCTATCCCTTTGGCGTATTTTTTCGCCAGGGCTTCGCCTTTACTCTTGTCTTCACTCAGGACATACGCAGGCTGTTGATTAAAGTAATTGCGCAGTGACTGGTTGAGATACGGCATCAAGGTCTGCAGCATCGGTTTCATTTTTTCCGGCGAAACGACGGCATCGACGATTTCCATCTCCTGCAGATAGATAGCGCCTTTCTCTTTATTGAAGACCGGCAGGGCTTTCAGCTTAAGCTTGATGGTGGCTTTTTGGCTGCCGAAGAGGGAGTTCATATCCAGGTCAGCATCACCGGAGAGTGTCACTTTATTCGGCTCTTCCCGGCCAATCTGACTGACCAGTTTGCTCAGGACGATATGGGCATCCGCGACACCGGGTACACCGATATCTTTGGCAAAGTTGTTGTGTTTTTCCAGCGCCTGGTTAATTTCCTGCTCACTGACGGTGTACTGCGTAAGCTGGTTACAACCCACCAGCAGGCCGCTGACAATCAACGCCGCGGCAATAACGATTTTTTTCATGGGGTTCCTCATCATGATGTCGGCGCTAACGTCCTGACGCGTCAGTATGTCAGGCAGATATACCTGAGACCAGCAGAAAAAACTGAATAACGTGGGGCGGGAGAGGGTTCCCGCCCGCAAGGGGTTAGATGGCCTGCGACGAGAGCAGATTGATTTGTGTCTGTTTCGCCATGTTGTCACGGTAGTCAGCGACACGACTTGGCCAGGTAATGCCTGCGACCAGCGTCAGGTTGCGTAGCAGCGGAAAGAGGTGAATGTCATCCTCGGAAAGCTCCCCGTTCACCGCGTTGGACTGGACGATCAGTTTATCCAGGGCGCGGAGATCGTCGCTGATTTTTTTCACCAGACCGGCAGAGTGGGCGAGGTGTTCGTCAAAAGAACCAATGGCGGCTTCTTTTTTCTCCACAAACCAGGCACGCGCCTGCGGTGTGGCAAACTCGTCAAACGCGCCTTTGGCAAAACGGGGTATCAGAAGACGGTTAACATAGCTATTAACCTTGCGCAGCCACTCCTCAATGGCCGGATTCTGCTTGCCGGTGAGCAGTGGATTGCCATCAAGCTTATCGACGTAATGCACGATATCCATGCTTTCCGGAAGATAGCGACTGTCATCTTTTTGCAGAATCGGCGCCATTTTTTTGCCAATCATGCGGGTGGGGGTCGCTTCGTCGTCGTTGAGCAGCGTCACTAACTCAACCGGGAGGTTCTTCAGCCCAAAAATCATACGAGCCTTCAGGCAGAACGGGCAATGATCGTAAATATAAAGCTTCACGTTTCTCCTCCATGTGTTGATGGTGAATCTTCAGTATGGAGGAGAAAAAAGCATCATTCAAATCAGGCGCCTGGCTCCAGCATGCCGCGGGCACTGCGTTTTGCGCTGAACTGCCACCACAATGCCAGCAGGGTGATAAAGCCCACCACGCCGAGCATCATCCACGGCAGTTCCGGCTGGTTGAGGGTTTTACCGGCATCAAACAACCAGCCGCCGCCGGCATAACCTAGCGCTCCGCCGAGTGCCAGCCCCAGACGGCTGAAGCCCATATAACTGCCGCGAGCGCGGGGATCCGCAAGTCCGGCCCCCAGCGTTTCGCGTGCGGGTTCAGCAATGATCGAGCCGATATAAAATGTGCAGATCAATATAAACAGCTGCTGCACTGTCCCAACCAACCCAACAGGCAGCATGCTCAGGGTCATTACTAACAGCCCGGCCATTAGACGGTGCTCCAGGCGAAAGCGTTTTTCACTCCAGCGGGCAATGGGATAAAGCAGGGTAAGGGACAGACTCGCCTCAATTGCGTACATCCATTTTACCGCTGCGGGCGAACCGGCCATGTCATTGACCATGATCGGCAGCATCAGCATCACCTGTACCGCCAGCATATAGTAACCGGTCAGGGTCAGAACATAGGTGACGAAACGTTTGTCTGCCAGCACCCGATTCAGGCCGTCGCGCACCGGTGCTTTTACCGTAGAGAGCTTCCAGGCCGGCAGGAGCCAGGCGTTAAAGGCGGCACACAAAATAAAGAGCGCCGCGCCGGTGGCGCAAACCAGGCGGAAATCATATTGCAGGAGCCAACTGCCGAGGAGGGCGCCCACTACGGCTCCGGCGCTGTCCTGCATCATCAGCAGCGAGAAAAAACGGCCCCGCTGTTGCGGGCGAATCAGCTTCACCACCAGCGCGGTACGCGGAGGATCAAAGAGCGTGCCGCCAATACCCGACAGGAAGCAGGAAAACCACAGCAGCCAGGGATCGTGGGCGATACCCATAGTGGCAAAGCCCGCGGCACGCAGCAGCATACCGGTAACGATCATCGGTTTCGCGCCGAAACGGTCGGCAATGGCGCCGCCAAAAACGCCCAGACCTTGCTGAACCAGCTGGCGCAAACCCAGGGCTATGCCGACCATCAGCGCCGCCCATCCCATCTGATCGACAAAGCGAATCGAGATAAGCGGGAAGACGACAAAGAAGCCGAGCACGACCAGCATGTTATCGACGAGCAGAAAATATTTACCCAGATTACGGGCCTGTGATACGCGGGACATTTCCCCTCCAGGGAAATACACCTTCGCCCCGACTGAAGCCGCAGACAGGCGTGAGTGTATCAAAAGGTGAGCACGCTAATATTCTGCGGTGTTAGCGTCTGTTTTCCCACACCGCCCGCGACAATATTTTTTTATCAAGAACGTGGTTTGATTCAGCTTTTTTATCGAAATTTGTGAATCCAGTAAAAAATGGTATGTCACTGTTTTCACAGAAGCGAAAGGCGCAGGTATAGTAAAGCTAACGGGCAGAGGTGAAGTGACGGGAAGGAGTGGTATCGATGTTTGGCTATCGCAGTAACGTGCCAAAAGTACGTCTGACAACAGACAGGCTGGTCGTTCGTCTGGTGCATGAGCGTGATGCCTGGCGGCTGGCGGATTATTACGCCGAAAATCGCCAGTTTTTAAAGCCCTGGGAACCCGTTCGGGATGAAAGCCACTGTTATCCCTCAGGCTGGCAGGCGCGTCTGAGCATGATTGCAGAATTTCACAAGCAGGGTACCGCGTTCTATTTTGCGCTGCTGGACCCGGAGGAAAAAGAGATTATCGGCATCGCCAATTTTTCAAACGTGGTGCGCGGCTCGTTCCATGCCTGTTATCTGGGGTATTCCATTGGGCAGAAATGGCAGGGGCAGGGGTTGATGTTTGAAGCGCTCACCGCGGCGATCCGTTATATGCAACGTACCCAGCATATTCATCGCATTATGGCCAACTATATGCCGCATAATCAGCGCAGCGGGGGGCTACTGGCTCGCCTGGGGTTTGAAAGAGAGGGCTATGCCAGGGATTATCTGCTCATCGACGGCGAATGGCGTGACCACGTACTGACGGCGTTAACCACCAAAGACTGGAGCGCAGGGCGCTAAGGAAACTGCATGAACTATCAATTAACCGCGACCGAAGCGCGGGTGGTGGGTTGCCTGCTGGAAAAGCAGGTCACCACGCCGGAACAATATCCGCTTTCAGTTAATGCGGTGACGATGGCCTGCAATCAAAAAACCAATCGTGAACCGGTCATGAATCTGAGCGAACACGAGGTACAGGATCAGCTTGACGCCCTGGTAAAACGCCACTATTTGCGCACGGTGAGTGGGTTTGGCAACCGTGTCACTAAATATGAGCAGCGTTTTTGTAACTCAGAATTTGGCGATTTAAAGCTCAATTCGGCGGAGGTGGCCGTTATTACCACGCTGCTTTTACGCGGGGCGCAAACGCCGGGCGAACTGCGATCCCGCGCGTCACGAATGCATGAATTTAGCGATGTGCAGGACGTTGAGCGAACCCTGGAGACGCTGGCAGCGCGGGAAGATGGGCCGTTTGTATTGCGTCTGGCGCGGGAGCCTGGCAAACGCGAGAGTCGTTATATGCATCTGTTCAGCGGCGATGTTGAAACGCTGATTAACGTGGTGGAAGCGGTATCGCCTGTTGAAGACGAGTCGCTTACCGCGCGTGTGGAGGCGCTCGAAACCGAGGTCGCGGAATTAAAACAGCGTCTGGATTCCTTGCTGGCACATTCAGGAGAGTAACGGATGACGAAATTACGTATTGGCGTGGTGGGCCTTGGCGGCATTGCACAAAAAGCCTGGCTTCCGGTGTTAAGCGCAGCCACTGACTGGACGCTGGCGGGGGCCTGGTCACCGACGCGTGCAAAAGCACTGCGCATCTGTGAAACCTGGCGTATGCCGTATGCAGCCTCGCTGCTCGATTTGGCACGTGAATGTGATGCGGTGTTTGTCCATACCTCAACGGCGACACATTACCAGGTGGTTACGGCACTCTTAAATGCCGGTGTCCATGTCTGCGTGGATAAACCGCTGGCTGAAAACGTGCAGGATGCGGAGCGGCTTATCGAGCTGGCGGCCCGCAAAAATCTGACGCTGATGGTCGGGTTTAACCGTCGTTTTGCGCCGCTCTATCAGGACCTGAAAGCGCAACTCGGGTATGCGGCCTCGCTGCGGATGGACAAACATCGTACCGACAGCGTCGGCCCGGGGGATCTGCGCTTCACTCTGCTGGATGATTATCTGCATGTGGTGGACACCGCGCTCTGGCTTGCGGGCGGTAGCGCGCAGCTGAAGAGCGGCACGCTGCACACAAACGAGCAGGGGGAGATGGTTTATGCCGAGCACCACTTTAGTGTGGAGAGTTTACAGGTGACCACCAGCATGCACCGGCGTGCAGGCAGCCAGCGAGAAGCCGTGCAGGCGGTGACCGACGGCGGACTGTATGACGTTACGGATATGCGGGAGTGGCGGGAAGAAAAAGGCAGCGGTCTCCTCACGCGGCCCATTCCGGGCTGGCAAAGCACTCTCGAACAACGTGGATTTGCTGGCTGTGCGCGACACTTCATTGAGTGCGTGCAAAATCAGACGGTTCCGGAAACCTCGGGTGAGCAGGCTATCCTCGCCCAGCGCATCGTTGAGAAGCTCTGGCGCGAGGCGATGAGCGAATAAAATGCGGTAACATCTGCCGATAGTAATTCGTTTAAATATGGGTAGACTAAGCGCTTCTTTCAACGCCTGCATTGCAGGCGTTTTGCCGTGTGGTAGTGGAAATTCACGTTAATGAACTTATTAAAATCGCTGGCGGCCGTCAGCTCGATGACCATGTTTTCTCGCGTGCTGGGGTTCGCACGCGACGCAATTGTGGCAAGAGTGTTTGGTGCAGGGATGGCGACGGATGCCTTTTTCGTCGCGTTTAAATTGCCTAACCTGCTGCGTCGTATTTTTGCTGAGGGTGCGTTTTCTCAGGCGTTCGTCCCCATCCTGGCGGAATATAAAAGCAAACAGGGTGAAGATGCGACGCGCGTTTTCGTCTCTTACGTATCGGGTCTGCTAACGCTCGCGCTGGCGATCGTGACCGTGGTGGGGATGCTCGCGGCGCCGTGGGTCATCATGGTGACCGCGCCCGGGTTTGCGGACACCGCCGATAAATTCACCCTCACTACCCAGCTGTTGCGTATTACCTTTCCTTATATTCTGCTGATTTCGCTGGCCTCGCTGGTGGGGGCGATTCTGAACACCTGGAATCGCTTCTCGGTTCCGGCGTTTGCACCTACCTTCCTTAACGTCAGCATGATTGGTTTTGCGCTCTTTGCCGCCCCGCACTTTAATCCGCCGGTTCTGGCGCTGGCTTGGGCGGTGACGGTCGGTGGTATCCTGCAGTTGGCCTATCAACTGCCGCACCTGAAAAAGATTGGCATGCTGGTGCTGCCGCGTATTAACTTCCGTGATGCGGGCGCGGTGCGGGTGATCAAGCAGATGGGACCGGCGATTCTTGGCGTTTCCGTCAGCCAGATTTCGCTTATTATCAACACCATTTTTGCCTCATTCCTTGTCTCTGGTTCGGTCTCCTGGATGTATTATGCTGACCGCCTGATGGAGTTCCCGTCGGGGGTGCTGGGCGTCGCTCTGGGCACTATCCTGCTGCCGTCGCTCTCGCGCAGCTTCGCCAGCGGCAACCACGATGAGTATTGCCGCCTGATGGACTGGGGCCTGCGTCTCTGTTTCCTGCTGGCATTGCCAAGCGCGGTGGCGCTGGGGATTCTGGCGAAACCGCTGACGGTTTCACTGTTCCAGTACGGCAAGTTCACCGCATTTGATGCCGCCATGACCCAACGCGCGCTGGTCGCCTATTCCGTGGGGTTAATGGGACTTATCGTCGTGAAGGTGCTGGCACCCGGGTTCTATTCGCGTCAGGATATTAAAACCCCGGTCAAAATCGCCATTGCCACGCTCATCATGACCCAGCTGATGAACCTGGCGTTTATCGGCCCGTTGAAGCACGCCGGCTTGTCGCTGTCGATTGGTCTGGGGGCCTGTATGAATGCCGGACTGCTTTACTGGCAGCTTCGTAAACAGGATATCTTTACCCCACAACCGGGCTGGACCCGCTTTTTAGTGCGTCTGGTGATTGCGGTTCTGGTGATGGCTGCGGCGCTGGCAGGGATGATGTATGTCATGCCGGAGTGGTCGCAAGGTGCCATGGTATATCGCCTGATGCGTTTAATGGCTGTAGTGGTGGTGGGAATCGTGGCCTACTTTGCCACGCTGGCCCTGCTGGGCTTTAAAGTGAAAGAGTTTGCCCGCCGTACCGAGTAAACAACGAAAGGGGAGTCACCCTTCGGTGCTCCCCGTCGTCATAATCGCCTGGCGATTATATTGAAATCTTTTTCCCGCCCGCGCGTGAGCTGGCAGTCTGTCCATTCGCACCATACAAGCCCGGTTCCTGATGGGGTTTTAATACCTCCAGGGCCTGCTGATTACGCTCAATCTGTCCTTCCAGCAGCCAGCCATTGTGCTGGTTGAGGTCGCGAAGATGCTGCGTTTTGTCAGTGATGGTCTGCCATCGCTCGACGATATCGTCATTGGCGCTACGCTGCGGGTCTTGCTCCGCACGGCGCTGCTTCTCAAGATAATCCAGCGTGGCGAGCAGCGAGCTTTTTTCTTCCGTAATGCGCTGCAAAGCACTGCCGCTGATATGTCCGGCGGACAGCTGCTGCTGTTCGGCATCCATCACCGTTTTCAGGTCGTTCAGGACTACCGTCATCTGATCCAGTATTTCTGACAGTCGACTCATTCGGTTATTTACTCTGTAAGAAACTCTGTGCTTCCTGGATCAGCGCATCCGCAATCTTGCTGGTATCCATTTTCAGCTCGCCGTTACGAATAGCACTCTTCAACGCTTCAACACGTTCCATGTTGATATCGTTGGTGCCAGGCTGCATCAGTTTTGACTGCGCATCGCTCAGCGTGACGCTGGTGCTGTTCGCTGTTGACGATTTCTCCAGACGCGCTTTCGGCACGGGGGTGTCGTTCGTTTCGCGAGGTTGTACAGTGCTAACCGGTTTTAAGGGCGATGTACGATCAATGCTCATGGTGTTGTCCTCATCGAGGGTTCGCGGCGTTGGCGCCTGACATCTTCATTTGTTAATTATGTATCGGCAGCCGCCGCAAAATCTTTAAAAAGATTATAGGTTAATCAGAATATTCCCATCAGAACCCACGACGCCACTGACCACCTGGCCTGAAGCCATTCGCACACGGGCATTTTGTGCCACTGCGGCGTTGTTCAGTGCCTTGCCTTCGCCGTTGACGCTAAACCCGTCTCCGTTCGCGATCACCATCACCCGCTGCCCGGCTTTAATCCGCCAGGCCTGACGTAACATTGAAAGCTGAACTGCTTGTCCCGGCACCAGATCGCGCAGACTGACGGCGTCTTGCGCCTGGTTAATCTCCAGCATCGTGCGCGGCGGCAACTGATCCAGCCGGCCACGCTTCAGCGTCACGCTCCCCGGCTGTAATACGCTGCCACGGGCAATCGACTGCGCGGCGACAACGTAGTTGCCGGTTGCCTGAACCATCACCTGTAAAAACCGTTTTTCATTGGGGCAGCGCGCCTGCACGCTGACGTTTCCCCACAGCTTTGCACTGCCACTCACGCTAAATGACGGCTGCTCACAGCCGGGCAGCAGATTTGGCGGCGTACGGACAGTTACCGCCACCTCATCGCTAAAGCCTGCCAGTCGTTCGGCAAAAAAAGCCGTCAGCTGCGCATTGAGATCCTGCGCCACGGCAAGAGGGCTTAAAAGCAGTAGGGTTGCGGCTAGGCCACTTTTGAACGTCAGCATCGCAAATTTCCACGGTTCCTGGATTTAACAGGATTCTACCCGCAGTGGTTTCTCATCAACGCAATAAATAGCGACGCATTTTGCGCTTATTCCGTCGATAAGGGATACGGGTTGAGATTTAAGCTATGAACTGAAATTTTGCCATCAGCGGAGGAGACATGCTCGATAAACTCGACGCCGCACTACGTTTTCAGCAGGAAGCCCTGAATCTGCGCGCCCAGCGACAGGAGATTTTGGCCGCCAATATCGCGAACGCGGATACCCCCGGGTATCAGGCGCGCGATATTGATTTTTCCAGTGAGCTTAAAAAAGTGATGGAGCGTGGTCGGGCCGAAGGGACCGGTGTCGCCCTTGCGCTGACGTCCGCACGCCATATTCCTGCTCAGGCGATGACTGCGCCGTCTACCGATTTACTTTACCGCATTCCCGATCAGCCCTCTTTGGACGGTAACACCGTCGATATGGACCGGGAACGTACGCAGTTTGCCGATAACAGCCTGAAATACCAGGTGGGCTTAACCGTTCTTGGCGGACAGATTAAAGGGATGCAGACCGTTCTGCAGGGGGGCAACTAATTCATGGCCTTATTAAATATTTTTGATATCGCCGGTTCCGCGCTCACCGCGCAGTCTCAGCGTCTGAACGTCGCCGCCAGTAATATGGCTAACGCCGACAGCGTGACGGGGCCCGATGGCCAGCCTTATCGGGCTAAACAGGTGGTCTTTCAGGTCGATGCTGCGCCAGGCGCGGCAACGGGCGGCGTGAAAGTCTCCGATGTGGTAGAGAGCCAGGCACCCGACAAACTGGTGTACGAGCCCGGCAATCCGCTGGCCGATGCCAATGGTTACGTCAAGATGCCGAACGTCGACGTGGTGGGGGAAATGGTGAATACCATGTCCGCCTCGCGCAGCTATCAGGCCAACGTCGAAGTGCTTAATACCGTGAAGAGCATGATGCTCAAAACGCTCACTCTCGGCCAGTAAAGGAGACACGTATGTCCATCGCCGTAAATGTGAATGACCCGACCAACACCGGCGTCAATAGCACCCGCACCGCCACCGGCTCCAGTTCACTGACGGGCAGTAGTGCATCCGATCTGCAGGGCAGTTTTTTGACGCTGCTGGTCGCGCAGCTCAAAAACCAGGACCCGACCAACCCCATGCAAAACAACGAACTGACCACGCAGCTTGCGCAGATCAGTACCGTTAGCGGCATTGAGAAACTCAATACCACGCTGGGTTCCGTCTCCGGGCAAATCGATAATAGCCAGTCTTTGCAGGCGGCAAATCTGATTGGTCATGGCGTCATGATCCCGGGCACCACCATCCTTGCCGGAACCAGCACCACCGAAGGCTCAAGCACCACCAGCACCACACCGTTTGGCGTGGAGCTGCAACAGCCTGCGGATAAAGTGACCGCCACCATCACCAACAAAGACGGCGTTGTTGTGCGCACCATTGATATCGGTTCGCTGGCGGCGGGCGTCCATACCTTTACCTGGGATGGCTCGCTCACGGACGGCACCACCGCGCCAAATGGTTCTTACAAAGTGGCCATCGCGGCCAGCAACGGTACCACCCAGCTGGTGGCGCAGCCTCTGCAGTTTGCTCTGGTTCAGGGCGTCATTAAGAGCAGTGACGGCAACAAACTGGATTTGGGTACTTCGGGTACCACCACACTCGACGAAGTTCGGCAGATTATTTAAGCCCTAATACTTATCAGGAGTAAGTCATGGCCTTTTCTCAAGCGGTCAGCGGCCTGAATGCTGCGGCCACCAACCTGGACGTCATTGGCAACAACATCGCCAACTCCGCGACCTATGGTTTTAAATCCGGTTCTGCCTCATTTGCAGATATGTTTGCCGGTTCCAAAGTGGGCCTCGGCGTTAAAGTCGCTGGTATCACGCAGGACTTTACTGACGGCACCACGACCAACACCGGGCGTGGCCTGGATGTGGCCATCAGCCAGAATGGTTTCTTCCGTATGGTGGATTCCAACGGTTCTGTATTTTACAGCCGTAACGGCCAGTTCAAACTGGACGAAAACCGTAACCTGGTGAACATGCAGGGTCTGCAACTGACCGGCTATCCAGTGGCGGGTACGCCGCCAACGGTTCAGACGGGGGCAAACCCGCAGGCAATCTCCATCCCTACCACGCTGATGGCGGCGAAATCCACCACCACTGCGTCCCAGCAGATCAACCTGAACTCGACTGATACCGCGCCTGGCGTTGCGTTTGATGCCACTAACCCGGACACCTACAACAAGAAAGGCACGGTGACGGTCTTTGACAGCCAGGGTAATGCGCACAACATGAACCTGTTCTACGTCAAAGATGCGACCCCGGCTAACTCCTGGAAGGTGTATGCCCAGGATGGTAGCGTCGCGGGAAGCCCGGCAGCGATTGCAACCACGCTGACCTTCAATCAGAGCGGCGTGCTGACCGGTGGCGGGCAAATCAATATCACGACGGGCACCGTGCCTGGCGCAAACCCGGCGACCTTTGCGATGAGCTTTGCCAACTCCATGCAGCAGAACACCGGCGCGAACAACATCGTGGCCACCAACCAGAACGGCTATAAGCCGGGCGATCTGGTGAGCTATCAGATTAACGACGATGGCACCGTTGTCGGAAACTACTCCAACGAGCAGGAGCAGGTTCTGGGGCAGATCGTGCTGGCAAACTTCGCGAATAACGAAGGCCTGAAATCGGAAGGTGACAACGTCTGGTCTTCTACTCAGTCCTCCGGCGTAGCGCTGTTAGGCACGGCTGGCGCGGGTAACTTCGGCACCCTGACCAACGGCGCGCTGGAAGCCTCTAACGTGGATTTGAGTAAAGAGCTGGTCAACATGATCGTCGCGCAGCGTAACTATCAGTCAAACGCGCAGACGATCAAAACCCAGGATCAGATCCTCAACACGCTGGTCAACCTGCGCTAATCGTCTAACGGGATGATGTAATGGATCACGCAATATATACCGCGATGGGCGCAGCCAGCCAGACGATGAATCAGCAGTCTGTGACCGCCAGTAACCTGGCGAACGCCTCTACGCCGGGGTTTCGCGCGCAGCTGAATGCGCTGCGGGCGGTCCCGGTGGAAGGCCTGACCTTGCCGACCCGTACGCTGGTGGTGGCCTCAACGCCGGGCGCCGATATGACGCCGGGACAGATGGATTACACCTCTCGTCCGCTGGACGTTGCGCTGCAACAGGATGGCTGGCTGGCGGTGCAAACAGCCGATGGTTCAGAAGGCTATACCCGTAACGGCAACATTCAGGTGGATGCCGCAGGGCAACTGACGATTCAGGGTCATCCTGTGATTGGCGAAGCAGGTCCGATTGCCGTGCCGGAAGGCTCGGAAGTCACCATCGCTGCGGACGGTACCATCTCGGCTCTTAATCCGGGCGATCCGGCAAATACCATTGCACCTGTGGGACGTCTTAAGCTGGTCAAAGCGGAAGGCAAAGAGGTAATGCGCGGGGATGACGGGATGTTCCGTCTGACGCAGGCCGCGCAGGCCACCCGCGGGGCGACCCTGCAGGCCGATCCGAGCATCCGCGTGATGTCCGGCGTGCTTGAGGGCAGTAACGTTAAGCCGGTCGAAGCGATGACCGACATGATCGCCAGCGCCCGCCGGTTTGAAATGCAGATGAAGATTATCAGCAGCGTTGATGAAAACGCGGGCAAGGCTAACCAACTGCTGTCTATGAGTTAACAGGGTTAATTATGATCAGTTCTTTATGGATTGCGAAAACGGGGCTCGACGCGCAGCAAACCAATATGGACGTTATCGCCAACAACCTGGCCAACGTCAGCACCAATGGTTTCAAACGTCAGCGTGCCGTTTTTGAAGATTTACTTTACCAGACCATTCGTCAGCCAGGTGCGCAGTCGTCTGAACAGACAACGCTGCCATCCGGTCTGCAGATTGGTACCGGTGTTCGTCCGGTCGCGACCGAGCGTCTGCACAGCCAGGGCAACCTGTCTCAGACCAACAACAGCAAAGACGTGGCGATCAAAGGTCAGGGCTTCTTTCAGGTGCAGTTGCCTGACGGTACTTCTGCCTATACCCGTGATGGCTCTTTCCAGGTCGATCAGAATGGTCAGCTGGTGACGGCGGGCGGTTTCCAGGTTCAGCCTGCGATTACCATCCCGGCGAATGCCCTGAGTATCACTATCGGGCGTGACGGCGTGGTCAGCGTGACGCAGCAGGGACAGGCCGCGCCTGTTCAGGTTGGACAGCTGAACCTGACCACCTTCATGAACGACACCGGTCTGGAAAGCATTGGTGAGAACCTCTACACCGAAACGCAGTCATCCGGTGCGCCGAATGAGAGCACGCCGGGTCTGAACGGTTCAGGTCTGCTGTATCAGGGGTATGTTGAAACCTCGAACGTCAACGTCGCTGAAGAGCTGGTGAATATGATCCAGGTCCAACGCGCGTATGAAATTAACAGTAAAGCAGTCTCGACGACCGACCAGATGCTGCAGAAACTGACGCAACTTTAAGGTGTAGCCCGGTGCGGTAAACGCCGCGCCGGCTCCCTGTTTTCGAAGATGAAGGCAATGCAAAAACACGCGGCGATTCGTTATCCGATAGTGACTGTCCTGGCGGTAACCCTCAGTGGTTGCGCCCTGATCCCGTCAAAACCTCTGGTGCAGGGTGCGACTTCCGCCCAACCCATTCCCGGCCCGGCGCCCGTGGTGAATGGATCTATTTTCCAGACCGCGCAGCCGATCAACTATGGTTATCAGCCGCTGTTTGAAGATCGCCGTCCACGTAATATTGGCGATACGTTAACCATCGTGCTGCAGGAAAACGTCAGCGCCAGCAAGAGCTCTTCTGCGAATGCCAGCCGCGATGGCAAAACCAACTTTGGTTTCGATACCGTGCCGCGTTACCTGCAAGGCCTGTTTGGCAATGCCCGGGCGGATGTGGAAGCCTCTGGCGGCAATAGCTTCAATGGTAAAGGTGGCGCCAACGCCAGTAACACCTTCAGCGGCACGCTGACGGTGACGGTTGACCAGGTTCTGGTTAACGGCAACTTACACGTCGTGGGTGAAAAACAGATTGCCATCAATCAGGGCACTGAATTCATCCGCTTCTCGGGTGTGGTTAACCCACGCACGATCAGTGGCACCAACACCGTACCGTCCACCCAGGTGGCGGATGCGCGCATCGAGTATGTCGGTAACGGCTACATCAATGAAGCGCAGAATATGGGCTGGCTGCAACGCTTCTTCCTTAACTTATCGCCGATGTAAGCGAGGTGACCTATGTTTAAATCCCTCTTCGCAGTCGCGTTGGCCCTGGTGGCGACATTCGCCCAGGCTGACCGTATTCGCGATCTCACCAGCGTACAGGGCGTACGAGAAAACTCCTTAATTGGTTACGGCCTGGTGGTGGGCCTGGACGGTACCGGTGACCAGACCACGCAGACGCCGTTTACCACTCAAAGCCTGAACAACATGTTGTCCCAGCTTGGGATCACCGTCCCGACGGGAACGAACATGCAGCTGAAGAACGTGGCGGCAGTCATGGTGACCGCCTCTTATCCGGCTTTTTCGCGTCAGGGGCAGACTATCGATGTTGTGGTCTCTTCCATGGGTAACGCCAAAAGCCTGCGGGGAGGCACCTTGCTGATGACCCCGCTGAAAGGGGTCGACAGTCAGGTTTACGCGCTGGCCCAGGGTAATATCCTGGTCGGTGGTGCGGGCGCCTCGGCAGGCGGAAGCAGCGTACAGGTTAACCAGCTGAACGGCGGACGCATTACCAACGGTGCAATTATCGAGCGTGAACTCCCGACCCAGTTTGGCGCAGGCAATACGATTAATCTGCAGTTGAATAATGAAGATTTCACGATGGCGCAGCAGATTGCCGACACCATCAACCGCAGCCGTGGATTTGGCAGCGCCACGGCGCTGGATGCGCGTACCGTGCAGATTCAGACTTCCAGCGGCGGCAGCAACCAGGTGCGGATGCTGGCCGATATCCAGAATATGGAAGTGAACGTTCCGCTGCAGGACGCGAAAGTGATTATCAACTCACGTACCGGCTCGGTGGTGATGAACCGCGAAGTGACGCTGGACAGCTGTGCGGTGGCGCAGGGGAATCTCTCCATCAGCGTCAACCGTTCCGCAAACGTGAGCCAGCCTGATACGCCATTTGGTGGTGGGCAGACGGTGGTGACGCCGCAGACGCAAATCGATCTGCGTCAGAGCGGGGGCTCCCTGCAAAGCGTGCGTTCCAGTGCCAATCTGAATAACGTGGTTCGCGCACTCAACGCGCTGGGTGCCACGCCGATGGATTTGATGTCCATCCTCCAGTCCATGCAAAGTGCAGGCTGTCTGCGCGCTAAGCTGGAAATTATCTGATGCTGGGTGATAGCAAGCTGATGACCAGCGCGGCGTGGGACGCGCAGTCGCTCAATGAACTGAAAACCAAGGCAGGCACGGACCCGGCGGCGAATCTCCGCCCGGTCGCCCGCCAGGTGGAAGGGATGTTTGTGCAGATGATGTTGAAAAGTATGCGTGAGGCATTGCCTAAAGATGGCATGTTCAGCAGCGATTCAACACGTCTTTATACCAGCATGTACGATCAGCAGATTGCGCAGCAGATGACGTCCGGTAAGGGGCTTGGGCTCGCCGATATGATCGTGAAGCAGATGCAGGCGGCTCAGGGCGTTGCCCCTGAAGATCAGCCCCGGCAGGTTCCGATGAAGTTCGATCTGGAAACGGTGACCAGCTATCAGAATCAGGCGTTGACCCAGATGGTGCGTAAGGCCGTGCCGAAACCAGCGGCTACGTCGGATGAACCTTTATCGGGCGACAGCAAAGATTTTCTTGCGCAGCTTTCACTGCCTGCGCGTCTTGCCAGTGAACAAAGTGGCGTGCCTCATCATTTGATTCTGGCACAGGCAGCGCTGGAATCTGGCTGGGGTCAGCGTCAGATTCGGCGTGAAAACGGCGAGCCGAGCTTTAACATCTTTGGCGTGAAGGCGTCGTCGAGCTGGAAGGGGCCAACCACCGAAATCACCACCACGGAGTACGAAAACGGTGCGGCGGTGAAGGTAAAGGCCAAATTCCGCGTGTACAGCTCCTATCTGGAAGCGTTGTCAGATTACGTGGGCTTGCTGAGCCGCAATCCGCGCTATACGGCGGTGACGCAGGCGGCGACCGCCGAGCAGGGGGCGCAGGCCTTGCAGAATGCGGGCTATGCCACCGATCCACAATATGCGCGCAAACTCACCTCAATGATTCAGCAACTTAAAGCCATGGGTGAGAAAGTCAGCAAAGCCTACAGCAACGATATCGAAAATCTGTTCTAAAGGCTCAAGTTTACGCTGCCGCTGTCGATAATTCTTATCAGGACTCGTGTCTGAAAGTTTACAAGGAACCTCAATGTCCAGTTTGATTAACAGCGCCATGAGTGGCCTCGGTGCGGCACAGGCGGCACTGAATACAGTCAGTAATAACATTTCAAGCTACAACGTGGCCGGTTACACGCGCCAGACCACGGTGCTGGGTGCGTCGAACAGTACGTTGACAGGCGGTGGCTGGGTTGGCAACGGCGTCTATGTCTCGGGCGTGCAGCGTGAGTATGATGCGTTTATCACCAACCAGCTGCGTGCTGCGCAAAACCAGAGCGCCGGCCTGACAACGCGTTATCAGCAAATGTCGAAAATTGACGACGTATTGTCTGATACTACTAACTCCATCTCCACCACGCTGCAGGATTTCTTTAAAAGCCTGCAGACGCTGAGCAGTAATGCTGAAGATCCCGCTGCGCGCCAGACGGTGTTAGGCAAAGCAGACGGTCTGGTGAATCAGTTTAAGGTGAACGACCAGTACTTGCGCGATCAGGATTCGCAGGTCAATACGGCGATTGCCACCAGCGTCGATCAGATCAACAACTATGCGAAGCAAATTGCCAACCTGAACGATCAGATTTCCCGTCTGACCGGGGTAGGTGCAGGCGCATCGCCAAATAACCTGCTCGATCAGCGCGATCAACTGGTGAATGAGCTAAACCAGATCGTTGGGGTGGAAGTCGCGGTCCAGGACGGCGGAACCTATAACCTCTCGTTCGGCAATGGCTACACGTTGGTGCAGGGTAGCAACGTCAATCAACTGGCGGCCGTAAAATCCAGTGCAGACCCTGCGCGTACCACGGTAGCTTATGTCGATGATGTTGCGGGCAACGTTGAAATTTCCGAGAAGCAGCTGACAAGCGGCTCGCTGGGCGGCTTGTTAACGTTCCGTACCGAAGATCTCGATAAAGCGCGTAATACCCTGAACCAGATGGCACTGGCGTTTGCCGATGCGATGAACACCCAGCATGAAGCGGGCTTCGATGCGGACGGGAATGCAGGCAAAGCCCTGTTCACGTTTGGCTCCCCGGCAGTTACGGGAAATAATAAAAACACTGTACCGGGTGCGTCGATGACGGCGACGGTGGGCGACAGTACGAAAGTTCAGGCCACAGATTATAAGCTTGAATTCAACGGCACTGACTGGACGGTAACACGTCTTTCTGACAAAACGTCCTTTACGGCCACGCCGGATGCCAGCGGCAATATGTCCTTTGACGGTCTGGATATTAACGTCTCCGGGACTGCTGGCAACAAAGACAGTTTTACCATTAAGCCGGTTGTCGACACCATCGTGAACATGGAACTGGCTATTAGCGATGAATCCAAACTGGCGATGGCCTCTAAAGCGGACGGTGGTGAAAGTGATAACCGTAACGCACAGGCCCTGGTAGCACTGCAAAACAGTAAAGTCGTTGGCGGAAATAAGACCTTCAACGATGCGTATGCTTCACTGGTCAGTACGGTGGGCAGCACCACGGCTTCACTTAAAACCAGCAGCGAAACCAAAGCCAACGTCGCCACTCAGCTGAGCAACCAGCAACAGTCTATTTCCGGGGTTAACCTCGATGAGGAATATGGCAACCTGCAACGCTTCCAGCAATATTACCTCGCAAACGCTCAGGTACTGCAGACAGCCAGTACGCTCTTTGATGCGTTAATTAACATTCGCTAAGGCTGAGGTGAACGATGCGTATTAGCACCCAAATGATGTACGAGCAGAACATGCGCGGCATCACTAACTCCCAAAGCAAATGGTTGGGCTACGGTGAACAGCTTGCAACGGGTAAGAAAGTGAACCGTCCTTCGGACGATCCTATTGCAGCGTCCCAGGCTGTCGTCCTGTCGCAAGCGCAGGCGCAGAACAGCCAGTTTGCCCTGGCGCGTACCTTTGCCACCCAGCGGGTTTCTCTGGAAGAGAGCGTGCTGGGACAGGTAACGACCGCGATTCAGTCTGCCCAGGAAAAAATTGTCTACGCCGGAAACGGAACGTTGACTGACGTAGACCGCGCATCACTGGCAACGGATCTACAGGGTATTCGCGATCAGTTACTCAATCTGGCTAACAGCACTGACGGTAATGGCCGCTATATCTTTGCGGGTTACAAGACGGACAGTGCCCCGTTTGATCAGACTAACGGCGATTATAACGGGGGCGATACGGCGATCTCTCAGCAGGTCGACTCCGCGCGTACCATGCAAATTAGCCATACGGGTACCGCTGTATTCGATAAGTTCACCAGCAATGCAAAACCAGAACCAGCCGGTAGTACCCAGGAGACCAATCTGTTCAAAATCCTGGATACGGCTATTGCCTCGCTGAACACGCCTGTGGAGGGTGATGCAGCGAAGGGTGAAGCCCTGACCGCCAGTATCGATAAAGCAAACCGTGGACTTAGCAACTCGCTGGATAATGTTCTGACCGTTCGCGCGGATCTGGGCACCAAACTGAACGAGTTGGATAAACTTGATGCCTTAGGCGATGACCGTGCGTTGGGTCAGACACAGCAGATGAGCGATCTGGTCGATGCAGACTGGAACTCAGCGATTTCGTCTTACACCATGCAGCAGGCCGCTCTTCAGGCATCCTATAAAGCATTTAGCGATATGCAGGGGATGTCTCTGTTCCAGCTAAATAAATAATTTTTGACCTTTAGAACATGTCTTGAAACTGGATATGTTTTGTCTGCCCAATCCGTTATGCGGATTGGGCATTTTTTTAGCGGGATGCCACCGACAGGTGCTTCACACGCGCACTCTCACTGAGACGAATCAGGAAGGCAATGCCACCACATGCGGTAGCCAGCACCACTACGCCCGACCAACCCGCGAGGGTATAAATCTTGCTGCCCAGGGCCGAGCCCAGCGCCATGCCGATAAAGATAACCGTAAACAACAGCGCGTTAAGACGGCCCCGCGCTTGGGGTTCCAGACTATAGACCAGATTCTGATGCGCCACGAGGCTCGACTGCAGACCCAGATCGAAGCCCACGGCAGCGAGGGCAATCAGGATGAGCTGACCATGAACGCCCAGCGCGAGCATCAGGAACATCAGCGCGAATGAGACGGTCACCATCAGGGCACCCAGCTGTGTCACTTTGCCCGCCCCTAATTTATCGGCAAGCCCACCGGCCAACGGTGCCGCGAGCGCTCCGGCCGCACCTGCAATCCCGTAACCACCCGCCACGGCGCTGCCAAGGTGGAATCGCTCCAGTAACATCACGGCAAGGGTAGACCAGAAGGCGCTAAAAGCGACAGAGAGAAACCCCTGCGCCAGCGCCGCACGGCGCAAGGCCGGATAACGACGCCATAGCTGTTCCATGGAGCGCATCAGCGCAGGATAGCTAAGGGTAGAGTGCGCCGTGAAACGGGGTAAGACGGCCCACAACACCACGCCAATCATGGCGATGCTGGCGGCAGCGAGTTGATACATCATACGCCAGCCGAAGGCGTCGCCCACCACGCCGCTGACGGTTCGGGAGAGTAAAATCCCCAACAGCAGACCCGTCATAACGGTGCCGACGGTTTTACCCTGTTTACCTTCAGGAGCCAGGATGGCTGCCGCAGGCACAATATCTTGCGCCATGGTTGCCGCCATTCCCATCAGCAGACTGACCAGCAAGAGGGAGTGGAGGCTACCCGTCAGACTACAGCCCAGCAGAAAGAGCGCCAGCGCCGCGCTTTTGAGCAGGATTAAGGTGCGACGGTCGTGACGATCGCCCAGCGGAAGCAGAAACAATATGCCCAGTGCATAGCCTGCCTGAGTCAGGGTAGGGACCAGACCCATACCTTCAATACTCAAATGCAGATCGGCGCCCATTAACGGTAATAATGGCTGAGCGTAATAGAGCGCGGCGACGCTAAATCCTGCTCCAAGCGCCAGGATAAAAATAACCCAACGGCTAACGGACTGAAGGTGATTGGCGGTGTGCATAAGAACGTCCTCAATAGTGGTGTGAGGCTATTTTTCCCGATCGATGCTTGCGACGGTAGCCAGCCTGGTGGTAAAACGCTTATACGTCAGACGTATGGTAATGCTGTTTATGAATCGAAAAGAACGTATAGACAGGGTTGAGTTGATGCGAACATTTGTGCGTATCGTCGAGGCCGGTTCGTTATCCGCCGCGGCCCGTCAGCTCGCGACCACGCAGGCGACGGTCAGCCGTCGATTACAGTCGCTTGAAACAATACTGGGTGTGCGTTTATTGCTGCGCACAACGCATGCCACGAAACTTACCGATGACGGTGAACGGTGCTATCAACATGCCAGGCGCGTCATCGACAGCTGGCTGGCGCTGGAAGATGAGGTTGGGCAGTCTGAGGATGAGCCGGTCGGCACCCTGCGTGTTCGCGCCCCGCATGCGTTTGGTCAGGAGCAGTTGCTAGATCCGCTGGCCCGGTTTCTGGATCGGTATCCGCAACTTACCGTCGAGTGGATGCTCAACGATAAATCGGTCGACTTCCTGAGCGATAACATTGACTGCGCGATCCGAGTCGGTGCCGACGTTGACCCTGCGACGGTCTCGGTGCTGTTAGCCGAAGTTCCCCGAGTTATCGTGGCATCGCCCCAGTTGCTGGAACGCTATCAACCCATCGCTTCGCCAGAGGACCTGGCCGCGTTACCCTGGATTGCGCTCAATACCTTTTATCGCCACCATATTGAGCTTTATGACGGGATCGACGCGCAACCTGCACGGGTATCAATGACTGCCCGATTAAGTACGGACAGCTTGTATGTGACGCGAAGTATGGCGTTAATCGGGCAGGGCGTTGCTGCCGTTTCGGCCTGGACGGTGGAAGAGGATATCCGTGAGGGAAGGCTGGTGCCTCTTCTTCCGCAGTGGCAACCCGCCCCGCTTCCTGTACATCTTGTTTATCCATGGTCGCGCTACTATCCGGCGCGATTACGACGGTTTCTGGAGATAATGCGAGAAGTTATGCCGCAAATAGCCGGAATGCGCCATCCGGTGCTCGGGCAATAAAAAAGCCGACCCTTGGGTCGGCTTTTTAACGTGTTGAAGGGTTATTCAACCGGGTCTGGACGTGTCGCAGGTGCGGTTGCCTGGTGAGTCGCACTGTGACCACCCGCAGCACCTTTACCTTCAAAATCAAAGGCAGGGCGCACCCAGCTGCTTTGACGTGGTGCTTCTGGCTGATATTCCGGCGCAGGTGCACGCGTCATTGGCGCTGTGGCGGTACGATTGCGTGCTGTCACAACGGCTACAGGTTCAGGCTTCACTTCAGGTTCCGGTGCGGACACAGGCGCCTGTGGCGCTTCAACCGTAACTTCAGCTACGGAGACCACTTCTTCTGGTGCAGCCGTTTCAGCCGGAGCCGGTTCTGCTTCAACAACGGTTTCATCCGTCACGGTTTCAACCGGTGCAGCGGCCTGAACGTCCTCAACGATGTGTTGAGCCACAGCGGTATCTTCTTGTGCGATAACCTGTGGTTGCTCATCAACCGGCGCAGCAATGACTTCCGGATGCGTGGTTTCAATGTTTACGTCTTCCACGACAGGCTGTTCAGCTGCAACGGTTTGCACGGCTTCAGCTTCAACGACGACTGGCGTCGCTTCAGGCGCGGCAATCGGTGCGTAGGTCGTCTGTTCAACGATTTCCGCAGCGACCGGGTTCTGCGCAGCCACGTTTTGCTCTTCAACCTGCTGTTCCTGAGGGCGTGCAACAGGATAACGGATCCAGACTTTGCCTGATGCCATTTCTGGGGAAGCGCAGGCTACGGCCAGCGGCATGGCAGACTGCGTTGGGTAACGTTCGTCACGATAACGACGACGACGCTGACCACTCACGCGCAGATGACGTGGGGAACGGCGAGAACGACGCGGCATGCCGTTGTTGTCACGCGCTTCAGCAGTCTCTTCCTGTTCAGATACGGTGTCGACAACCGCCGGCAGATCCAGTTTCGCAACCTGGGTATTCTGCGCCACCTCAGCAACAGGTTCAGTTACCGCGATAACGGTCTCTGCAGTCTGCTCGGATTCATAACGCACTTTCTGAGACAGTTGACGCTGCTTACGACGTGGCATGACCTGGACGCGTTCTTCCTGCTCAGCGTCCTGCTCGACCGGCTCTTCACGGCTAACAGCTTTAACTTCCTGCTGCGCCTGACGCTTATCGTCATTGCGGCGACGGTTGCGCTCGCGACGTGGTTGCTGCTCGTCACGCTGTTTCGGTTTGTCAGACTCATCGCCCGCTGGCTGGCGGATTTCGCGATCTTCCACGTTCTGCTGTGGTTTCTCACGACGGTTACGACGGTTATCCTCACGCGGTTCGCGACCTTCATTGTTGTCGGAACGATTATCGCGACGCTCGTTACGCTCGTTGCGATCGCCACGGTCATTGCGATCGTTGCGGTCACGTCGGTTGTTCTGACGCTTGCGACGGTCCTGAGGACGCTCTTTTTTCTCTTCTTTCGGTACCACTACCGGCTCGACAGGCTTCGCTTCTTCACCGGCAAACAGCTTCTTCAGTGCGGTGATGAAACGGCTCAACAGGCCAGGTTCAGAAGATTCAGGTTTATTCTCCGCAGCGGTCGTTTTCTGCGCGGCAGGCTTGGCAGCCACTTTTTCCTGAGCCACTTCTGGTGGTGCTTCAGGCATGATGAAGGTCGCCAGTGCTGGCTGCTCAGGCAGCTTGCGCTCAGCCGGCTCTTCATCAGATGGCATAGCCATCTCTTCTTCATGCAGTTTAGGCAGCAGGTAGCTCAGCGTGGAGGTCTCTTCACCTTTGCGAACGCGCAGTACGGAGTAGTGTGGCGTTTGCATCTGATCGTTTGGCACGATAATGCAACGAACACCGCCCTGACGCGCTTCAACGGCGCTGACAGCAGCACGTTTTTCGTTCAGAAGGTAAGAGGCAATCGGGACGGGAACGATCGCATGGACTTCTTTGGTGTTCTCTTTCAGCGCTTCTTCTTCAATCAGACGCAGAATGGAGAGCGACAGCGATTCGTTATCACGTACGGTCCCCGTGCCGGAGCAGCGTGGGCAGACATGATGACTGGATTCACCCAGTGACGGGCTAAGACGCTGACGCGACATTTCCAGCAGGCCGAAACGAGAAATATGGCTGATCTGGATACGGGCACGGTCCTGGCGAACGGCCTCGCGCAGACGGTTTTCAACCGCACGCTGGTGACGAACAGGGGTCATATCGATAAAGTCGATAACGATCAGACCGCCGAGGTCGCGCAGGCGCAGCTGACGTGCAATTTCATCGGCCGCTTCAAGGTTGGTGTTGAACGCCGTTTCTTCGATATCACCCCCACGTGTGGCACGTGCGGAGTTGATGTCGATGGCCGTAAGCGCTTCGGTGGAGTCGATAACAATGGAACCGCCGGAAGGAAGACGCACTTCACGCTGGAAGGCGGATTCAATCTGCGATTCGATTTGATAGTGGCTGAACAACGGGATCTCACCGGTGTACAGTTTAATCTTGCTGGTGAAATCAGGACGACCCAGTGCGGCGATGTGCTGGCGAGCCAGTTCAAGCACTTTCGGGTTATCAATCAGAATTTCGCCAATGTCCTGACGCAGATAGTCACGGAAAGCACGTACGATAACGTTGCTCTCCTGGTGAATCAGGAAGGGAGCCGGGCGGTTTTCAGCGGCTTTCTGGATAGCTTCCCAGTGCTTCAGGCGGAATCCAAGATCCCACTGCAGCGCTTCCGCGGATTTGCCAACACCGGCGGTGCGGACAATTAAGCCCATACCATCAGGCAGTTCAAGGCTGGCCAGCGCTTCTTTCAGCTCGGTACGATCATCGCCTTCGATACGACGAGAGATACCGCCCGCACGCGGGTTGTTCGGCATCAGCACCAGGTAGCTGCCTGCAAGACTAATAAAGGTTGTCAGTGCAGCGCCTTTGTTGCCACGCTCTTCTTTATCGATCTGGACAATGACTTCCTGGCCTTCGCGCAACACATCTTTAATGTTTGGACGACCATGGGAGTTATAGTTGGCAGGGAAGTATTCGCGGGCAATTTCTTTAAGAGGCAGGAAACCGTGGCGTTCAGCGCCGTAATCGACGAATGCGGCCTCAAGGCTGGGTTCAATGCGGGTGATTTTACCTTTGTAAATGTTCGCTTTTTTCTGTTCGTGTCCAGGACTTTCGATATCCAGATCGTACAGGCGCTGCCCATCCACAAGGGCGACACGCAACTCTTCTTGCTGAGTTGCGTTGATTAACATTCTTTTCATCGTAACTTACTCATTATTCTTACATTGACGACTAAGCTGCGGGCAAGGTGACGCTTTCCGGGGTATGAACCGATGGCCTCGTGTCTGTTCACGTCGCCAACCTCACGGTTGTCGTACGCTTAAGAGGCGCAGAGTGTCGGTTGCCTGTATTTCATACGGAAAAACAGCGCAATTATCAGGGGAACAGCCTGGGTAAAACTCTCCAGAGAAGATTCCATTTACCGGGAAGTACTGCAACCCGCAGCCCGCTAACTGTCTGAAAGATCAATACGTCTTACGCCATTGCTGCGTGGATGATCGGTCAGACAAAATGGGTTATTCCGTCATTAACCTTACAAAACCCAGATTTAACACGGAAAACAGTCTCATTATTCCACTGCTAACCGGGTTATAGCAAGATGACTTTTACCAATTATCACCCGGTTACTCACAGTTTCTTCACTTCAATGCGGCGATTGCGTTAATAACCACCAAATCGATTGCGTAAAAGTGTTGTACCCAGGATGAAACACAATATAAGCATAGAAAAATGAGTGGCGCTAATGGCTGACGATATTTAGAATCGCCAACCATGAAAACAGAGACTCCATCGGTAAAAATGGTTGCGATCGCGGATGATGAAGCGGGGCAACGAATCGACAACTTTTTACGTACCCAATTAAAGGGTGTGCCAAAAAGTATGATTTATCGCATCTTGCGTAAGGGTGAGGTGCGGGTAAATAAAAAACGCGTGAAGCCAGAGTACAAACTGGAAGCGGGCGACGAAATCCGCATACCTCCCGTTCGTGTTGCTGAACGCGAAGAAGAGGGGGTATCACCTAAGCTGCAAAAGGTGGCCGCGCTGAGTGACGTTATCCTCTACGAAGACGATCACATTCTGGTGCTGAACAAACCCTCAGGTACCGCTGTCCATGGCGGCAGCGGTCTGAGCTTTGGCGTTATTGAAGGATTGCGGGCGCTGCGTCCTGATGCACGCTTCCTTGAGCTGGTTCATCGTCTGGACCGGGATACCTCTGGTGTGCTGCTGGTGGCCAAAAAGCGCTCGGCCCTGCGTTCGCTCCATGAACAGTTACGTGAAAAAGGCATGCAGAAGGATTATCTGGCGCTGGTTCGTGGACAGTGGCAGTCGCATGTGAAAGTAGTGCAGGCGCCGTTGCTGAAAAATATACTGCAGAGCGGTGAACGTATCGTGCGGGTGAATCAGGAAGGCAAGCCCTCTGAGACCCGCTTTAAAGTGGAAGAGCGCTATGCGTTCGCCACGCTGGTGCGTTGCAGTCCGGTCACCGGCCGTACCCACCAGATTCGTGTACATACCCAGTATGCGGGCCATCCGATTGCGTTTGATGACCGCTACGGCGATCGTGAATTTGATAAGCAACTGGCGGGTACGGGGCTGTCTCGTCTCTTCCTGCATGCGGCCGCACTGACGTTCACCCATCCAAATACCGGGGAAACGCTCCGTATCGAAGCGCCGATGGACGCCCAACTCAAACGTTGTCTGACGGTTCTGCGCGGCTAAAGTAAACGTAAAACGGCAATGAACGTTGCCGTTTTTCATGTTTGCTCCCTCTTCCTGCGGGCGAGGGCATCAGGCCGTTAGCGGGTTATACTCCTCACGCCTCAGCATCTGGCACAGCGCAATCAGCGGTAGCCCCACCAGAGTGTTGGGATCGCGTCCGTCCAGCTTTTCAAAGAGCGCTATACCCAATCCTTCACTTTTAAAGCTCCCCGCACAGTCAAGCGGGCGCTCCCGACGTACGTAGTCGCTAATCTCCTGCTCGCTCAAATGGCGGAAGTGGACGTCAAACGGTTCGCACTCCGTTTGCAGATGGCCCGTCGCGGAGTTGTAAAGCGCAAGACCCGTATAGAAGGTGACAATATTGCCTCGTGCACGCATCAGCTGCTGGCAGGCGTTGGCCTCGGTGTGGGGTTTTCCGGCGATCTCTCCATCAAGGACACAAACCTGGTCCGATCCTATAATCAAATGGTGGGGATACCGGGTGGCCAGACTTTGCGCCTTCTCTTTGGCCAGACGAAGCACCAGATGACGTGGCGATTCAGCAGGTTGCGGCGTTTCGTCGGTGTCTGGCGCAGCGCATTCGAAAGGAATGCCCAGCTTCTCAAGCAACATGCGGCGGTAGGGTGAAGTGGAGGCAAGAATAAGATTTGGCATATTTTTATCACCAGATATAGCGTATCGATGCCAGCCATTTTAAACTACGGGCCGCAATGTGTGCGAATAATTGGCAAAAGGCAGCCCTGGTTGCCTTTTTCTTTGACTCTATGACGTTACAAAGTTAATATGCGCGCCCTATGCAAAAGGTAAAATTACCCCTGACTCTTGATCCGGTTCGTACGGCTCAAAAACGCCTCGATTACGAAGGTATTTATACTTCCGATCAGGCTGAGCGTATTGCCGCATCTGTGGTCAGTGTGGACACTGATGTAGAATGCTCCATGTCGTTCGCTATCGATAACCAGCGCCTTGCCGTTTTAACCGGCGATGCAAAGGTAACGGTAACGCTCGAATGTCAGCGTTGCGGGAAACCGTTTGTACAACATGTCTACACAACATATTGTTTCAGTCCGGTTCGTTCTGACGAACAGGCTGAAGCACTCCCGGAAGCGTATGAGCCGATTGAGGTTAACGAATTCGGTGAAATTGATCTGCTTGCAGTGGTTGAAGATGAAATCATCCTCACCTTGCCTGTAGTTCCGGTGCATGATTCTGAACACTGTGAAGTGTCCGAGGCGGACATGGTATTTGGGGAATTGCCTGTTGAAGTGCAAAAACCCAATCCATTTGCCGTATTAGCCAGCTTAAAGCGTAAGTAATTGAGGAGTAAGGTCCATGGCCGTACAACAGAATAAACCAACCCGTTCCAAACGTGGCATGCGTCGTTCCCATGACGCGCTGACTGCAGTTACCAGCCTGTCTGTAGACAAGACTTCTGGTGAGAAACA